>Ga0222718_10000012_pt1 | contig 228717 bp, 295 predicted proteins | sample C33_27DmetaG_FD_165045 | JGI IMG/M metagenome (GOLD analysis project Ga0222718, IMG submission 165045) | Estuarine water microbial communities from San Francisco Bay, California, United States - C33_27D | ecosystem: Environmental > Aquatic > Marine > Unclassified | place: USA: California...
TTGTTGTCGAAGTTGTTGTCGAAGTTGTTGTCGAAGTTGTTGTCGAAGTTGTTGTCGAAGTTGTTGTCGAAGTTGTTGTCGAAGTTGTTGTCGAAGTTGAAGTTGTGGTACTGGTCGTGGTGCTAGTTGTAGTACTGGTTGTTGTCGAAGTTGAAGTTGTGGTACTGGTCGAAGTTGAAGTTGTGGTACTGGTTGTTGTCGAAGTTGAAGTTGTGGTACTGGTCGAAGTTGAAGTTGTGGTACTGGTCGAAGTTGAAGTACTGGTCGTAGTCGACGTCGTGGTGCTGGTTGTAGTACTGGTCGTGGTGCTAGTTGTAGTACTGGTCGAAGTTGAAGTACTGGTCGTAGTCGACGTCGTGGTGCTGGTTGTAGTACTGGTCGTGGTGCTAGTTGTAGTACTGGTCGAAGTTGAAGTACTGGTCGAAGTTGAAGTTGTGGTGCTGGTTGTAGTACTGGTCGTGGTTGTTGTAGTGGTGACTGATACACATGTGTATTCCACATCGTAGTAGCAATTTGCATCATCATGGTTCTGTACACGTACAGTGACTGTCAGACCATCACCAGGTCCCCACGACCCACTGTCTGTATTCACACCACCCAAGTCGCGAACCCAATGAGCATCCCCTGAATCCCCTACGTAAATGGTCCATGGTAGCTCGGTCAATTCAAAATCCACTGCGTTCAACCCGGATCCTACAATGGTAAACGGGTCACCGGTACTTCCATCTGCATTAACTTTGCGAAGGTCGTATTTTTCCGGGGTTCCGGTCACAGATGTTATCGTAACTTGACAATTTGTACAGCTCATAGTGGTGGTATAGAATCTATAACAATTATTTATTACGATTTCTTCATTTTAAACGTGTTTAGTTTGCTTTTAACATGATTAGTTTGCTTTTAACATGACATGGAACCGGCAACGCCGCTTATGCTGCAACATGACATGGAGCCGGCAACACCGCTTATGCTGCAACATGACATGTCACCAGACACATGAGATATACTGCAACATGACATAGCTCCTGTTACATTGGTTATGTTACAGCATTCAATGTCTCCTGTTACACTCACCCAAGAACATGGATATGCGTAGCTCTCCACCACACAACAGCCGCAGCTCTCGTATGTTATGTTCAAAGTGTTGCTGCCACTTACAGACTGACCGGACACGTCTAGCACCCCGGAAGACTGGGCCGGGATTATACCTAGTAACACACCAGTGTCGCTGTTGTACACCTTGATAATTTTGTCTGTGTTGCTAGATGCGCTATCCACTGTGAGCGTCAAAGCGGACATGTCTAGTGTTGCAACAACCGAAGTGAATGTACATGGAGATGCTCCTCCTCCACCTCCTAGGCCAACGCTACTGACTGAATATGTGAAACGGTCTAGTATAACCACCTGGTGTGTGGGTGTCACGCTTGCTGCATCATATCCCACTGGGTTGGCCGGGTCGATAAAATACTTGTTGGTGCATGAATCTGCAGCAACCACGTTACTCAACGTGATATTGAAAGCTTCCGCAGTTTCTAGTTTGGTTATTTTCGCATCAATCCCGGTTAATGTACTACCACCCATATAATATGTTGGTATGTTTAAACTCTTGGACATTTCACCTGCCGAGAAATTCAAAGTCCCGGTGAGGCTCAAATAGTCTCTGTTGGGGCCAGTAGATATTGCTGTCAGATCAGATGTAGCATAGTCCACGGAGAAAGCACCAGTGTAATCGCTTCGAGGGTCTCTGATCACATGCACTATGGCGTTTTGACCTTCCACTACATACACCGGTTCGTACTGCCATCGTACATACACTTCTTCGCGGATGGCCGGGCAAGTGGTTGTGGTAGTGGTTGTAGTACTAGTGGTTGTGGTAGTTGTACCGGTGTTAGTTGTGGTTGTTGTTGTAGTAGTTGTGGTTGTTGTTGTAGTAGTTGTTGTTGTGGTTGTAGTAGTTGTTGTTGTGGTGTACACATCACCTTCCAAGAACACATTATGTCTAACAGCGTTGAAACCGTTACTAACTATCTCCCATACCACTTTTTTATCCACTTTGAGACCACTGTAATCAGAATGTGACACAACATCTTCACTACCACCGTCCACAGTATCAACATATGTCTGTGGGTTGAAAATAGCATCTATTGTACGAGTCTCACCTGGTAACATCACGAACGGTAGTCTGAAACTGTCCGGTACTATTTCTGGGGATGTTGCTACTGATAATTTGTCACCGGCAGCGTTTGTTGTGTATGGTACAATATCAAATACTTTCACCGGGCAGGTACCATTATTCACCAGTTTCACCGGCTGTGTGCTCTGTGTACCCATCAACGTTGGTGTGAATGTCACTGGTGTTGCATTCAAATCTCCGTATCCTGACACAACCTCGAGTTGCGCTATTTTGGTGGATGCTACTAGATCAACTTTTAAATTTGGGTTGTTGGCGCTGGTGTTGGTGATGGTTATTTGGTCCGCATCATCTATAGTCGTGGTGGGTAAACCACCGGAGTATTTGCCAGTTCCGTTGATTGCATCCATTAGATCAACAATCTCGGGTACCACATAGTACACATCCGCGGTTCGTTCGTTTTCGCAGCCACTGTCCAGTGGTGAGTATGGACCTATCAACGACTCAGTGTCCATGAAGAACGGTATACCGGGGGATGTCACGTCGGTTACGTGCAATATGTATTGTCCGGTGTTGGTCAATGTAAACTCGTCTTTGACCGCGCCGCTCAAATCTAACCCTTCTATCGCGTTTTGATATGTACCGTATTTTACACTGCCTAAAAATGCATCTTGCTCCAATATACCACCACCTATTACCTCTACACCCTCTGGATTGATATTATCATAGGGAGCACGTCTCAAACATATATCAAACTTTATCTGCCCGTATATGGCGTTACCCAGATCCAACACACCGGTGAATTCTCCTTCACCGTACAGCGTTACTGGTACAATCCATTCGTTGCGTACATCTTCTAACAATATAATGGCTTTTCCTCGCTCGTTGTCAACGTTAGTGAAAGCACGGACACCGGCTAAATTGACATCGTCTACAAATTCATGGAACGAGGGTTGGGCGATGGTCACACTCAATTGGTGCACCACCGTGTTAAAATCTTCATCTATTGTAGTCAGACCTGGGTAGTATGTCTTTTTATATTGATATTTGTCAGGGTACAATCTAGTCTCGATTGTCTGTTGACTCGGGTCTAATAAAAAATTAGTGTTGTTGTGTCTTGAAGCTTCTATGACATGCTGACCGCTAGCTGGTAAAGTGGATGTTTCGCATTGCTGTACATAATCGAAATTGTATATTATTTTTGTAAAATTGTTGTCTCCTGTGAGTTGAAATTTTACATCGTGTGGTCCTTTGAGTACGAACGCATCACTATACACCTGTGTTCCACTAGGTGGATTTTTGTCGTGTAACAAATTGATTGTATATTCTGGTAACTTTAATTTTTTATCGTTCATATTAGACAGTTACTGCGAGACCGGCACGTGAAGCGTTACTACCGGTGATTGTGATGTCCCGGATGGCACATATCCCACCGATTGGGTTGCTATTGTTGAAAGCTAATGATACATTCAATTTGGTTGGTATGGTGTAATACGGTACGATTGTACCACCACCGCTACTGGTTGTGGTTGTGGTTGTGGTTGTGGTTGTGGTACCAGCTGGACCGGTCGGGTAGTAATCACTTATTTGGGTGTCACTTATTCTGGTGTAGCGGGAGTCTGATTCCGGGTTCATCATGTCTACAAACACGCGTCGACCCAGGTCCGTTAGAGTCACCCGGCATCTGGTGAATTTTAAACTGTCTTGATCTATTGATGAGTCATACAATTTAAATTTTGTTGGTAACACAGTCACATCACGTTGTGTCATAGCAGATTCATATGGACCGGACACTACTACACTATCAGCAATTGGTGTCTCTCCGCTGGTGAGCGACGAATTACCGTAATTACCGGTTGCATCCAATGCCACACAAGCATGACCGTGTTGCAAACCGGTCGAACTAGCTTGAGTTCCGGAACCGGTAGTTGTATCGTTCAAATAATTGAAAGCCGGGCCAAGACCGCCTGATGCGACTGTTTCATACCCAGTGTTTGTACTGTTTCTTGAATTGTAAAACAATACACTTAACCCAAACGGCGCGGCATTGCCAAACATACAATAATCGAATGATAATATTATATCACGTTCAGACTCGTAGCTGTCCGAGTCTATACCGTATGTCCACACGCTGTTGCTGTAGCCTGGAATAGCTACTGGTGCTCCTGCGGCTTCAGTTGCACCCATATACACTACATCATCAGAGGTTCCATGGTACCATGTTGGTGTAGTTATACTTGTGTTTGTCTCGTAAAAATAATCCTCAACAGACTCGTTGTAACTGTTTAACGAGTAACTGAAGTAATTGTGTTTAAAAAAGTTAGTTCTTATCAGCTCGATTGTTTCCATGTACATTCGGAAATCTGTTTTGAGATAATATGGGTTCCGGGTGGAATCAAATTGCAATTGTGATACACTGTAACGTTCAGAATCTTTATTGAATGTCAACATGGGTGGCTTTACTTTCACGATGTTGTGTTCACTAGGTATAGCACTCAATGAATACTGACTTGTTTCGTATACCAATTGAGCGGCAGTGTAGTCTGGGTCCGGGTACGCTTGCCTCAATTTCAAAGTATTAATATCAAAATTATATAAAATAATGTATATCATTTTGTCGTTTGTGTTTTGATACGTCGGGTGTACATTGGTCTGACATACTAAGATCCGTTGCTTGTCTTCATCAAACCACCAATTACCTGTCATGTTGTAACTGTTACCGTAATACCTTTTTACAATGAACGTATAATTTTTATTGTCACTATATATCCGACCAGTGTCGTAATCATATGACAATTTTTCAAAAATTATGTATGAATCAGTTTCTAATATAATTATGTCCTGTATTATGTCAATGTCTATTAAATTGCTTACAATCTCGGCACCAATATCGCTAATTGTTATTGTCCGTTCTTTATATTCTACAGTCCCGGATATAACGTATTTTTGATACACATCTGAAAATATTGTATCGGTTACTAAATGTATACCAGTAAACGTGTTGTTTCTGATGTACAATTCCCCGGGAGATTCTTTTTGTTCTGACAAATTTTTTCGTCCATGAGTGGTCCCTTCGGTTTTATTATGCCATTCATATTTAGATATGTTGGCGCTTTTGTTAGTAGATGTGCTTGTAACATATTCACTCTCAGTTATATTACTGGCTGTATTAACCGGTGGTGTTTTTTCTGGAGAGATATTGTTTTTCACTAGTGCATAGTTGTTACCGTAAATATCCGTCTTCCATTTGTATACTATTTTTTGACCAGTGTGAAGTTGTAATTGTCTATCGTCTATGTCCGATTGCTGTTGCTGCTTATCATATATATCTTCGTTGAGCCACACATTTTGCCCTGTAGGTGTCCAAAAATCATATACATCATTGTACCGGAACACTCCGGTAGGTTCGTTGAGTATGTGCTCTGATGACTGGTAAGCAGTGAACCTAGGCATGTTATCCAACTGTGATTGCAAGCCATAATTGTATGTGGTTACTACAGATTGTTTGTTCCAATTTACGTTTTCATAGTATTGCACCGGGGCTTTGAACTTTTCATACGCGCCAAAATAACCGGTTGATCCTACCTGGGGATCTGGAAAATACATTACCGTGTTTAATTCTGGCTTGAACTTGTATTCAAAATCAAATGATGCAAAGCTGGCGAGACCTATACCGGTACCTAAGAAAAATCCCCCTAAATATTCTAATTTATACAAATTCTCCCCAGTGACACTGGCTATTGTTGGGTGATGTCTGTTGAGAATGTTCTTATGCGCAGCAGTGGCCGTGAACAATTGACCGGTTATAGTGTCTGTCAAACTGTCACCAGTGCTGAGATAAAAATAGTCAGTCCCGGAATATTTTTGAAATGCTAATTGTTCGTAACTTATATTTAAAGCTCCAGTGTCTGTGTAGTTGATAAACGCACTAGCATCCAACCGATCTAGTTCGGTACCGGTCACAGTTTCGGATATGGCTATTGCCTCACCGGTAGCGTACACTAGTGTTTCATTTTCGTAATTAGCATCATCACCTTTGGTTGATAATAGCATCACTGGGACTTCTTTTATCAAATCAATAACTGCCTGGGTGTACAACTCTTGTATGAACATCCGCGAACTTGTAGGTAGTATGGACATGTCAAAATAATTGTAACGTGGTGAGTTGTTGAATGTTGTGTATTCTTTTTTGTCGCTTCCGGGCGAAATATTATAATAATTTTGCTCTGTATCGTACAGCTCTTCTACAGATATTTCCAGATTTAACAAAACATCGTTCAAAGTCAAGTTTAAGTCTTGTAGTTGTTCCACAATTTGTGTGTCATTAGCGATAGTGTCAGCAAATTGCTTGTATATTATTTGACTCATACCAAAATCACTACCCTTCAGATTGTTTTTAATTTTTGAATACTTTATCTCTTCACGTTGACTAGCGTAGTATATTGCTATTTGTTTGATTTTTTTGCTGAAGAACGGTAACGCTACGTCTAAATCTTTGTTGTCTGTATAATCTAAGTTTGACAAAAATCTTTTTTCATCAGCAGTTGTATATTCTAGTGTGATCTGCTTTAACAATTGAATATATTGGTTTCTTACATATTGTTGTTGCTGTTCTGCTGTAACCTTGGTATTAGTAGTGTACCAATTGTTTAAATATACAGTATACAGTTCAAAAGCTGTGTTTTTGTCAAAACTATTTTCATATTTTAACCACTCCACATACGACAGGGGGTTTATAGTAGATACCTCGTCTATATCTTTGTTACTAGAGTAGTATGTTCGTTGGTTAGGCATACATTTATATTTAATAAACTATGTAGAGTTTCAATCCACATCACCAAAATCCCAATCTTGGTAATATTTTGCTTTCAGTATTTTATTTACTTTAGTTAAATTGAAGTCTTTTTGTTGGAAAATTTCTAAGTTGTTACTGGCTTGATTTTCTATGTTTTCCATGACCGGGTGCCACTGATGCATACCAGTCTGTTGTTTGTTGATATATATGTTTTCATTAGGGAGTTGTTCATGTATTCTCAGAAATATATCGTAATCTTCGTACCCCCATCCCTGATACTGTTCGTCCATACCACCTATTTGTTTGAATTTATTAATATTGAATATAAAACTTAACGCACCGTATACATTTACATGGCGATGCTCGGATTCCAACCCGTCATAATATTTTATTTCAATATGACCAGTGTCATGTAGCGTTTTTGTTTCTAATTCACTCAAATTCCTAGCGTATACAAACGGTTGTATAAAATTATATTTGTTTAACATATCGTCACTGAGTTTTACAGTGTCAAAGTTCATGTAAAAATCGCAATCGATTATCCATATGAACGAGGTTTTGACAAAATTGCATGACATGTTTATCAACCAACATTTTTTAATGTTTTTGCATTCGCTGTAAAGTTTCACATGGTTTATATTTTTAATATTGTATATCTCTGGCAATGAAAGGTGTGAAAAGTCGGTGATCTGTTCCACAATCACAATTTTATGTTTCCTGTACAGTTTATTCAGTATGAACATTAAATTTTTATACCGGTGAGTGTCCAATTTGTATATTGGTATAACTACTGTTATATTTTTCACAGTTTATATTATACCTAAACCGGTGCGAAGCTGGTGCTCTATCATGTTGTCCATCACCCCAGTGTCATCTGACCATGATGCATAGGTTTGGTCGGTAGAGTCTAATGTATTTTGTGGATCGTTCCAGTTGATGACTCCTTCAGCTTGTGGTAGATTAACAGTAGGGTTGTATTTATAAAAACCATAGTAATTAGTAATATCCGTGCCTGTTGTTGTGGCCGGTGCCACAAGACCCCAGTTCCAATACACGTTGTAATGTTTGAAATCATATGTATTACCGGTCAATATACTCATGTCTGTAGTTAATCCAACAATGTTGTTGTAATTGTCAGTTGTACCTGTTGTAGGTAAGGGTATTTCAATTTTTGTATATTTCTTAGAAAATTTTTCTAACGCTACAATGGTTTCTCCTACAGTTAATGTATAATTTTCAACATCAATTTCTTCACCTAAATTTTCCCTCAACGGGTTGGTGTAATCAGTGAATTGGTCAAAATTGTCCGTGAGCTGGTCAAACTCTCCATACAATCGTTTGTGTTTTATAGATATAATATTGAACAATCGAGCGAATGACGGTGGAAAATCTAATGTATATGTTTGAATCGGTACTTGGTACAATAATGTATCGCTATGTATAGAATCGATATTAGAATCGTCAATATCACTGTTGTTATTCACAAAATTCGCGATTTTTTCGTGATACAATTTACCTATTTGGGTAGGAAGTGAATCAGAATCCCCCAGAGCGTATGATACTGTATTTTCCCACAAATTGTAATTGTCTTGTAACCATGGTTGTAATGCATAAGATTTTAACATGTTTTTATGATCATGTTCCTCATTTTGTTTACGTATTTGATATTTCCCGGATGCGGAATGCACATTAAAAGTAGCGCTAGCACCAGTCAATGTGACTGGGATCTGTTTTTGATAACCATATTTTTGTAACCAATGGAAACCGGTGTGATCTCCAACTGATACAAGTTGATGGTCACCGGAAAATCCGCTCGGATAATTTGTATAGTTAATATTAGATTTCTTGAGAGTGGTTATATCATTGTTCACTTGCAAATCACTAGAAGTTGTGTTCTCCCCATCAATTATCCATATTCTCTTGTTAGCGGTATCGGACATCCACAAATATCCGCGTGAATCACCACAGATACTTGCTATATTTGGTGCACTTACACTGTTATCGTACAAAATTTCCATGGATGAACCGGGGGTGATTCTGTATAATATACCGGTACTGGAACTTGTATATACATTATTGTCTATAGTAGTGGTCAATTGTGTGTATGAACCTGAGGGGAGCGTTACAGTACTGACTCTACTCATGGTGGTTGCATCCACTATGTCAATTTCGTTGTTGCTTTTCAATACATACAGTGTCTGTGTGTTCGTGTATAGTATAGATACAATATTACTAGAAGCATTGTATGTATCTGCTGGTACGTCTGGTGTGGATATGAGACTTTTTGTTATAGACGTGGTGTGACCTACATATACATTTTCTGTATCTATTTCTAAACATGTACCAGTAATGTTGTAACTGTTTAACAGTGAAGCATCTGCATGGTTGATGTTTAACAATCGATTATCTGTTAAAATCCAAACATTCTTGGTACTATCCAGCATGATTGAATTTGCACCGGTGGAACTAGCATCATAATCGGTTATGTCAGTGGTGTTCACAATATTCCTAGTGTCAGCTCGTACCAATCTAGGGCTCAGACCTGTTTCTAGTAACCATGCATGTTGAGATACGTTTGGGTCTTCTAATGCTACAGCTGCCAAAGTGGTTTGGTAGTTATTTTCCAATGTTATAGTGTTGACCGTCGGTTTGGTAGCAGCAACAGGAAACACTTCGAAATCCACTGTTGATGTTGAGTCATATCCTACACCACCAGACAACACGTTAACAGCAGTTATATTTTTAACTGTGTCATCATACACACATTCTAGTACTGCACCTTCTCCGGGCCCGGTCATTTCCGCGTTGGGTCTCGCCAACATACTAGATCCTCCGTCAGTTAACGTTATGTCAGACACAATACCGGATGTTTTAATGTTAGTAGAACTTTTAGTGAAACTGGTTGTTATATTGTTTGTTAGCTTGCTGTTGTCATATTCATAATTTTCAGCATAGTATACTCGATGTGTTTCCCCGTATGTATCAGTTGCACTGTAGCTGTTGTACCAAGCCACTATAGCATCACTTGTGTATCCGCTGGCGGGTGTGTATGTCAATGTACCATGTACACTCACATCATCCATAGGTGTGTTAATGTTTATAGATCCTTGGTAGTAACCCATGGCTGCATCTTGTATATGTGTTATATCATATAGATCTGAAGCCACGTCATTACCAAATTGGTCTTTCAATGACAGGCTCATGTTCGTATCGTTAATCACTGTGCTGTCTAGTATGTTGAATCCGGTGGAATCTTGTACTGTGATGGTGAAAAGGGTCTCCCCGTTCACCCATTTGTTTTTGCCTATTTGAAAGTCATTTAATCCATTGCAGGTTACACCTAGTTTTGCCGGGAGGTTTATCCTAGGCTTGATGTTGGCTAGTGTGTTATTTTTTACATTGTTATGTTTTACTAGAGGTAGGTTTTCCCCTCTAATGGTTTGACTATCGTGTAACTTGATACTATCTAACTGGGTATTTATTATGACAGATGTATCATTACTAGTTTTAGCTTTAGGTTTATCATCTACGTAATAAAATGTGGCATTACCGGACACACCTACGAATACAGACCCAGGTGTATCTGCCGTTACTTGTTGAAACTCGTTGTCTATATAACTGTAATACAAGGGTTCGTATGTATTATAATCACCAGTAGTGCCAGTAAGTGTGTCTAGCATTGTTACGTCTAGGGACGTAATTGGAGTAGATGTCAATGTTGGTTGTGCGCTGGTGAAATACCACGACGGGGTCAAGTGCGCATATTTGTCTTTTTGATATGCTCGTGTGTCCACAGGTTGTGCATTGGATCCACTAGCGTACAAGCTAAATGTGTATACCGGTGGGTTCTCTGCACCGGTATGAGTGTCACCGCACATCCAGTAACCGGGAGATGTACCACCGTTCATCCAATGCTGCTTACCACTATCACACAACGGTGCTTGTCTAGCGGGTATCGTGTAATTTTGCCAACTTAACACAAAATTTAATTGTATCGGATTGACTACAGAACCGGATGGTATATCGATTATATCCTTGACAGTTGTATATTCGAATTGTGTTGATACAAAATCTAAAACTGTAACAGTGTCAGTCACAGTAGATTTGACTGGTTCACCGCTTGAGTTTATAATATACATTGAGATTTCATATGTACCAGGCCAAGTGTATATATGTTGGGCAGACACACCAGTGTATGTTGTACCGTCACCAAAGTCCCATACAACACTGCTCCGGTCATAATCAACCGGGATTATTGGAAATGTGCGTGGATCTCCTCGTTGGTTCCATGGTACAGCGGATACCGGGGTGAGGGCTGATGTATACACTTGGTCAGCTTTCAATACTGTGTATTGTATATCAGCTTGTAAACTCATTTTAATATTGAGATGATCCTGGAGAAATTGAGCTAGAAGCAGATGTAGAATCTGCAGATGTAGAATCTGTTACAGGTGTAGTTACTACATCTATAACCCCAGTCTGGCTTGTACCTGCTGCGTTCAACACACTTATCGCGTCACTCTGTCGGTTTACTACTATTTTATCACCTAGGGTGTCTACATTTTCAAAAAATGGAAATTTGAACACGGGTAGAGTAATGTTTTGCGTAGTTTGGATCGTGTCACTAGTATATACTGAATTCCAAACATATAACGATAAACCTTCAACATATGTACCGCCTAGATCCGGACGGTACACGTAAAATGTGTTAACACCTTGTATAGATAATATATCGTTACTTATAGATGTTAAATCTATTGTCATACCTATTTTTGCAGTCACTGGGTTAAAATATGTTTTAAATATATTAACTACTTTTTGTATGATGTCGTTACTATTGACTCGGCTATTGTCGTCCTGTACTATCATTAACCGAGTTGATTGCGGTTGAGTATATGATAGCGTTTCGTTAGTACCTCTGACCCCTATATCCACTGACACATATACGGGATCCATTACTATAGGGTCACATGCAATAGTTTTTGTCCTAGACATTTGATTTATTATCAATTCTTTTTGAGCAGATGTTAAATAATTAGCTCTTTTAGTTATACTAGAGGTTTTTTCTAAGCGAGGTACGCAATACAAATATAAATTGTTAAAATTACAGCTAGTACTAAATTGTACTTGGTTATACAGTATACGACTTTCTAAGTTTGGTGATTTCAATCCTAAATCATAGTAATATTTTATATGTGTGTCTAAATATGTATCATTGTCGATACCTTTGACGTCTGCTACAAAATTGCTATAGTTAGATATCACGTAAGATTCATAATCACTTATACTCACTAGTCGGTATTGAGCTGTAAATGTTTTCGGAGCGTTTGTACGTATATCTTCAACGGTTTCACCAGTGTAGTATTTTGAACTAGGTTCGGTGTTGCTTATTAATAAATTATCTGCTTCAGATTGCGACATGTACACTATACCTTCACCCTTGATATTGTCGCTTGCCAACAACGTGCTCAATTGGTTTGACGAGTACAGTGTTACAGATCTTGATACCGCGGCATTTGCTTCTATCTCCCCGGCTTCTCCATCGGTTACTAAATAGTATACATACACCACGTCACCAGCTTGTAGTTGCCTACCATTTATATCGTTACCGAACCGGATTTCATACCTTTTGTTTTCATTTAACCGGATTTCACATGCGCGGTTGTTAGGTCTTTCGAAAAATAGTGATGTCGATACATTATACTGATGGTATTGCCCACCGGTACCACCTTCTAACACATATACATCTATGCTAAAATGGTCAATGCTAGCTCCTTCTTCCGGGACTAATGTCAATATTTCGTTAGGTTCCCCGGATGATGTATATTCCGGATATTGGTGATATGTACCCTGGTACAATAATTCTTTTCCGGATATACTAGATATTTCTTCATCTACAGTGTTAGTTTTGACAAAAGTTACATCATTTTTGAAGCAGTATTTGACACCTCTAGTAATTATATTTGAATATCGAGGAACAGTGTATGTCCCGGGGGTAAGTGCGCTAGAAGCAAGTGCATCAATAGTCAACGCCGGGGATTGTGTTCCTACAGGTTTGTAATCTATACTCTTGACTATTCTGTTTATATTCTCGTATATCTGAGCTTCAGAAAATAGTGTCTCATTACTAGTGTTATTCAAATAGAATAGCAACACATGGTAGGCATAACTTATAACATCTATAAACGCATTTATATTACTACCTTCGAAATTTTGGTCTGTAAATACATTGTTTGTGTTTAAACGTTCAATTATTAAACTTTTGAGCCCGGCGGCGTCAAAAGCTGCATAACCTTGTTTAGGTAATGTAAAATCTACTAGGTCGCTGTTTGTTCTAAATGTGCTCATATATATATTATATTTCGGACCGGCCGGATGCGTTGCTTTGTGTCATTACACCTCTGTCAGTTAGTTTACCGTTAAATTTAAACTCTTTATCCCTTGTTTTAATTGCCGGTATTTCTAAAAATATATTTAAGATATATTCATTTTCATCCGGGCGAGCGATGACTTGTACATTTTTTATAGTCACACGCGGTTCATACAGTTTTATAGCTTTGACAATAACATTACCTATCACTTCCGCGGTTGTTTCATCTATAGGTTCAAACAAATATCTCTTCAAATCTGCCCCAAATGCTGGGTTTAAAATTTTTTCACCAGGTGACGTGTTGAATATATTTTGTAAGCTGTTGCTTATAGCTTTATAATCTACATCCGTAGCTAGGTCCTTGGATAGACTTTCACCATACAGTTGTGATCCAGATGAATCTGATTTGAGTTCAAATACATCTGAGATGTCCTTGTATGTTGATTTACCATCAGTTAGTGTTGTGCCTAGTTTTTTTGGTTTTAATGTGGATATGTTCAACGCCATACTATTATTTATTACGCGAGTTCAATTAACAATTGTTTGTTAGCTTTTAAATTACTAGTGATTGACTAAATAAATATAGTATGAGCAGTAAATTTAATGAATCCTTCGCTAGAGAAATGAAACGGTTTGAGATTGTAGATGAATCTACACAATTTAGAATACCTCATAACCGAGAAAGAACGGGTGGTTTGACACCGGGTGACCGTGTAAAATTTGTTGAAAATATACTTTCTAGCGATTGGTTTAAGCAACAACCTAGTTCTGTACAGGATATTGTAAAGGAGTTGCATGAGGGAGATTTAAACTTGTTTGTGGACGGTGTTACCGGTGAGCATGATGATATTAGCGCGGTGATCGCAAGGGAATTAGCCCCGGGTATGCAATGTCCTTACTCTAAAATAGAACTACCAGCTAATTTGTGTGAATTTTTAGCACCAGGTGGAGAGCGTGCTGGAGCTCCTATACCGGATAGCTGGAGAGGACCAGAACGTGTAACAATTAAACCAGAACCAGTATCTTTAACGACAGAAGAAGTACCAGATAGCCCGGAGAATCAAACAAGAAAAGCAGATGATGGTACCGGTAAGTTACATGAAGTGGGTGGTAAACTACCGGAGAAAAATACACCCGGGAAAAAAGGCGGTAATTACACTATGGATTATATGTCTTAATTATTGCTGTTCAAGAGCGATACAGCAGCTATAAAAATTTATTTCCTGGTCTAATACTATAGCAGATCGGTACAGGTGTTCTGATATTGTTAATAATTGTCTCTTATTGACCATAGTTGATTCTTTATTTGATATAATGTAATCAAACATTTGTTTTAACAGCATTGGGTAATCATTGTTAAATACCTGTTCATTTTTTATTACATATTCCCGTACTTTGAGACTATCCTGGTCTAACAATTTGAATATATTCACAATTAATTCACTGTGCTGCGAACTAGTAACTATTTTTAGTACACCATCTACACAGCATTTTTGTAACTCATTAATTGTTTTACGTAGGTCCGGGTAGTATTGCTTTATAAAACCCGGAATCAAATTTTTTTGACTTTCCTCAACTTTCACATTTTCGTTCTTGAGTATATGTATTGTCCGAGCTGCGCATTGCTTAATCGTGGGTGTTAGATCAAATGATTGAGATCTAGATTGTAGCGGTTGTATCACTCTATGTTTATAGTTTGCAGTCAATATAAATCGAGTGTTGTTACTGTATTCTTCCATGGTGTTCCGTAACGCGCGTTGAGCGTCAATAGTTAAACCATCCACCTCATCAAGTATAACAATTTTCAATTCGTTTGTTATTGACCGGGTTTTAGCGAAACTAGTTACTTGTAACCTTATCGTGTCTATACCATTCTCGTCACTAGCATTTATGTACAAATATTGGGACTCGGGTATAATGTCTTTAGCTATAATTTTAGCCAAACTAGTTTTACCTATACCGGCAGTACCTACAAACAATATGTTAGGCACCTGTTTAGTGTTTTTATATTCTTGAAATATTTCCCGGTTTTGGTCTGATAACATGATGTCATCTAAAGTTCCCGGGCGATATTTTTCGACCCATAAACTATCAAATATATTCATTTTTTATCCCACACACGGATACTCATATAATAATGAAACAAATCATCCGGCATGTCATATTCTTTCGCATAATCAATTAGATCTTGCGCGGATTCGAAAGATGGCATGATTCTAGAACCTTGGTCTATTTGATATGAATTTTTTTCAATCCATTGTTGTGTTTTTACATCGTCCGGATAATTAGACACATCTCGGACGCGTTGACTATACGGAGGAAGTCCTAGATTGTCTTTACAGTCAGATGACCCAAATCCGCTGTTCCCTCTGGCGGTCTCAGTTACCTCGTCAGTCAATTCAAACATTGGTTGAATCAATGGATACACCACGAGTTGCGCGATTTTGTCCCCTTTGTTGACTCTATATGATGTGTGGTTATTAAAATTATATAATTTCACAGCTAAATCTCCACGATAACCGTTGTCGATGACCCCTAAATGTGGTTGTATAGAATGCTTAAATCCTAAACCGCTACGTGGTTCGATTCGGATCCAATATCCCGGATCAATATCTGCCAATGTCAGACCTACGGGTACAACTTCACTGCTAGCGCGGCTAATGTCAACTGTCTCTACAGCAACAAGATCAAAACCTGTATCACCTACCCCCGGTTCTTTGTTATTTGCTTGTGGTAGTACGGCATCTGGGTGAGTTTTTTTCAATCTCACTACTGGATCGCGTAATGGTCTTATGCGTACAGGTGCTTCACTCATTTATTAATGTCCTCCCGTCTTGGTCTGGATTTGATGCTTCTAACACTTTAATAGCGCCGTTAGATTGTAACCAACTTAACAATACTGAAAACTTCTCCGGTGGTAATTTATAATCCACCCCGTTTACTGTTATAGATATCATTTCAATATTATACATGATAGTATTGTATATTTCAAGTGTCAGTCTAAATATAATTATGACGGAGCAAATCCAACAAGAAGAAGACCCATTTGATGGTGTTCAGGATTTAATAGAACAACTACAAGGTGGTGTGTCGGATACTGATGAGCTTGTAGCTGCTGCTGAAAAAATGAACTTAAATAAACATGATCTAGAGCAGTTTATACTAGATAATCAAGGAACTTTGATAAAGGATAGTGTTGATGTGTTGCAAATAATGAAGCAATATGTTGCAGCTGCTCCAAACGCAGAAGATATAGGTAGTTTTGCAGAACTGTTAAAAGCTACTAGTACAGCAATAGATAATTTAACCAAGCTACATACCAGTAACCAGCGCGTAGATACTCAAGTAAAAATTAAGCAAATGGATATAGAGGCCAAAAAACAAATAAATGATGATAATAATAAAACTAAGTTGATTGGTACTAGAGAAGAAATTTTTAAAAAGCTTTTGGAAAAAAGCGATGTTATCGACGTGGATTGTGTGACAGATGACTTAGATAACGATGTCGCGGATTAACCTAGACCAATCATCCCTTTAATTTTTTCTAACAAACTAGCTTTCCTCTTGGCCTGAAGTGCTGCATCTTCTGCTTTTTCCTTGGCTAGTCTTGCTACACGTGCTTGTTTATCTTCACAATCTACACTCAACACACAATTGTTTGTCATCTCTTTTTTTGTTTTGTACAATTTATTTTTTAGTATATCTACATCTACTTTTACTTCTTCAATGTCTAGTTTTACCTTTTTAAATTTTAAACTGCTAGTATTCTCTTTGGTGTTAAACCAATCCACCAATCTCCACAAATCCTCGTATTGCTTTTGTAGTATGTTTACTAGTTCTGTTAATATTTTGTTCATTCTGGTTCGATGCTCAAAATCTGTTATGAGATTGTTACCATGAGAATCAGTACTACTGTCTTTTTCCAATTTATGGCTATTTGGACCGTTTATAATGTTTATTAAATTTTTTCTAGTGTTCACATTGAGCAATTTGCTCATTTTTAAACTCACTAACTGTGTGTTGGTGCTCAATTTGTTATGTAATTTGCTATTGTATACAACTGGTGGGTCGTATTGTGTCACTGTCACATCAAACATGGGTAACACCTTGTCATCATCAATCCAGTCCGCTTCTGTTAAACAACCTATACTCTCACTGATATCTTTAAAATATACATTTGCTGCTCCTGGAAGTAGTTTTTCACATTCACGTTGAATGACCGGGTGTAACAAACGATATTTTTCTATCCAATATGCTAAAAAGTCATCGTCTAGACCGGTACCGGAATCGTTGTTGAAACCCAATGCTGTGTCCGTCACAACTGGTGGTGATTTACCTTTTGTATCCTTTGCACCTCTAGTTTCTGTAGATATTTTTAACGTACCTTTAGTCAAAGACTCAAAAAGCTTAGCCTTGTCTGTTATTGGATCTACAGTAACGTCGGTATACTGATATACAGATGCCAACGCGATTTGTTTGGCAAACTTACCTAGGTGCTCGTTATAATCACTAAATGCTTTGAGGAAATCGGCTGTGTTTGCCAGATTTACATCAGTCATTTCTGGATTAGTGGTTTGCTCGGCCATTATTCTATTATCTTTTTAAGTTCAAAGGCCGGTTCTGCATATCTATATGGTTTCACTCCTAGTACCTCGTTTTTATATGTTTCTCCATCAAATATATGTTTTACATTGACAATAAAATACTGCCCTAATACCTTTTCATCAAATTCATTATCGAAGTAAAACCCTTGTCTATCTAAACTGAAAAACCTACCGGATCTTCTGTGTGTTTCACCCTTTAAATCTAAACTACATGCATTATTTAAAAAAATTAAATTTTTATAGAGCTGATTTCTACCCTTGACTGCGCGGACCTTTTCATCATTACTCAGTGTATACATATTGTTTATAACTTTACGGTTTTTCTTACCAGGTGTTATGTTGAAACTTGTAGATGGTTTATCGTCCCCTAAAAAGTTTTTCTCAATGTATTGTTTTTGAAATTTTTCTGTGACTGTTTGTATCTCATTGTTATATACGTCTATATTGAACTCATGTGATGATATGTTGTAGCTATGTACCGCGTATGTTGTCAATAGTGTTTGATTATCAACCCCCGCTAGGTCGCTAAACTTCCATTTATCTTTTTCGATTTCAGCGACTTCACCTAGTATAATGTTTTTTCTAGACAGTTGACCTAGCTTCGGTAATGGTACCTTGAGGCTTTTTTTCTTACTGTTCAAATCACTTAATTTAAATTTTGGTGCTTTATTTTTAGCACCGAAAAAACTTAACCAGCTAGGTAAGCTTCCGGCGTGGTATGATATTTGAAATTTATCAAGCTGATAGTCTCCAGCTTCATCTCCTTTGGTCGCCTGTTCGAAGTATTTACTTACTCCTTGTAAGGTCCATTTTTTAGTGAAATGGTCATATTTCAGTATACCAAAGTCATTGTCAGCTGAACTGTCACTTACATGGGAGTCCATCAACCAATCTAAATCGTTTATACCTTTATACTGTGATGGGGATGAATAAAAAACTTCAGTACCACCTTTGTCCCAATCGTCATCAAATTCCGGGTTTTGGTCTTCTAGCGATTGCTTGATATATTCCTGTATGGCTTCACCACTGCTTACACCTCGATCTGTGTTGTTAACTTGTCGTATTTTTTTCCCAAACGCCGGGTCTTTTTTTCCCTTGACTAGCGCGGTTGAATAATGTACATTTCTTTCTAGTAACAATTGGTAGCGTAAGTCCCAAAAATATAGTGTTTTTAACTGGCGACCATCATCTGTATAGTCTTGCTTTATATCATATACGGCATATTCGTTTGCTAATTTGTATATATCATCGTCTGGTTGGGCTTCCATTCCGGATATTTTGGCAATAAAAGTCTTTACATGGTCTATTTTTGGTGTTATGTTTATGGATAGTATATCTCTACCATCACCTCTTATCTTATAACCAGTACTCAATCGGAGCATGTCTAGTAACTTGTCCGGTCCCGGGGCCCGTTCAATTGCATCTTCATCATCTCGAAAAGTTATGTAACCTTTTGTATACCAGCTGAATAAATCATCTTCAATCACCAGGGTCTCAACTCCAGACTTCACAAACAAGCTGCGCTGTTTACCATTATCTAATGCGCAGGCGAAAAACAGGTCACGATTATCAATAGACACGGTGTTACGTTTTGCATAATTGTTTACAAATTCGTCCAATTGTTTGGCATTACCGAATGATGGTAAATTTATCATTTATACTTTAGGTGTAAGTTCTTGGTTGATCTCATCTACAATATCGCGGAGATGTACCGGTTTTATTATGTTCAACTCAGTACCACCAGGTACCAGTTCTAGAGGAGATTTAAATTTGTCTTGATTTGCAAAGTACACCATCCACCACAGATCGGTTGTACCGTACGCTCTGTAACTTATGACTGTCCATGGCATGTCGTATTTTATTTTTCTTATATTGAATGTTTGAGGATCCGCATTGTCTATATCAATATTGACTCTTCTCAGTATATTGTAGAAATATTTTTCGTCTCTACTGAACATGCGGAAAATATTTTCATATCGACTATCCGCTATAGCTTCTAACTCTTCAATTTGGTTGTGGAATGCACCAGTCGCGTCCATGTTACTCGTTACCCTCCACTCCTAAATCTATAGACTCAACCCCAGTTGATACTAGCCGGTCAACATTGAAATACATAAAGTTTTTAGTATGGCCTACCAATTCTTGTATATTTAGAGTTATTTCGTATGCTTCTGGTACTGTGACACGTACACCTTTGTAATCGTCCATACTTTCAAATGGTAATTTCAATGTCATTTCATGACGAGAACCCATAAATGTAACATCCACACTACTCATATACACATACGGGCAATATGTCACACCAGGTATAGTCAATTCATATATACAAGGTGGCATGATAATCTGTTTACTGTTTCTGTTAGGTAAATTTTGATACACTAACATGTAAGCTAGTTGGAAATTACGGATCATATCATCGTAATCGCCTGTATTGTATAATGGGAATTTGACCGTGTGCTGTCTAGCGTTTTGTCCATGCTGGTAAAATTGCGGCTGTTCCGTATAGTAACCACCACCACCAGCGGTGAAAGCCTCTCTAAATTTACCTATCATGTCCGGGCCTTCCGCTAATGCAGATGCGATTCCTCTAGCGGCTTTACCAAATTTACTGTCTGCACCACCCATCAAACCGGCGGCGACATCACCGGCACCTTTGATCATACCCTTACCATCTGCACCGGCAGAAAAGCTGTTACCACCGGTTTTTAAATAGTCGCCATCCAAGCTGGGTAAGTCATAATAGAATCCGGTGTCACTTGTTGCGTATAACCCGGTGTACGAATCTAGTACGTCTGTGAACGCTATACCCAATGCAGTACCGATGTCTGAAGATTGTCCTAAAAAATATTTGGCGCGGGTCAGCAAAGCAGTTTGATCCTGTACTAGCTCTTTCAATATTACTCTAGGTACCTCGTTACGTTCATCTTGTAACGTCCAGCTAAAATGCTTACTCACATTTATGTATGTGTAACCTTCTATATCTGGTTTGACTGCCCCACCTATACCATCGTTACTACCAGTTCCATTTACACCAACAAGCTTAGGAGCGGATTGCCCGTCACTGAAACCGCTACGTTCATCAAAGTACCATATGTATGTATAGGGTGGTTTGGCCATATATCTATATTTAATCTAGTGTTCTAGTTTACAATCAACTAAATAAGGAGTAGTGACCGGGCTTGTGTTGATCATCTATGTATTTGCTCCTCCACCGGCTTATAGTGTCTGTATCGTAACGATTGATCACTGTAGTGTTTGTACTACTGCTAGATGAGCTGTTAGAAATAATTCCTGGTTTTTGTTCCTTTTCATCACTTTTCTGAGGTGTAGTACCTTCCCTCCATTTTTCTTTCAAGCCCGGAGCCATTGATTTAGCTTTTTCTTTTGCAGCTGTTGCGCCGGCGACAGCACTACCAGCCAGCATTGCGGATGATTTTTTAAATTTAGTTAACAACCCAGGTTTCTTTTCGCTAGATTTTTCAACTGAATCCACCGGGGTGGATTTCTTCAATATTTTACCTTTTGTAGATTTTAATTTAGTTGGTATACCTTTCATACCAGATTTAATTTTCGATATACCACCGGAAGCAAGTTTTGCCGCTTTGCCTAGTAACGATTCACCACCCGGTATTTTTTTAATCAATCCGCTACCTATTTTACCAGCACCACCTAACAAGCTTTTCGCTTTGGTGCCTAGTGATTTACCACCGGTTTTTGCTTTGTCTGTAATACCCATTAACGCGTCTGTTGAACCAAAGTCCATTTTTACATTTTTCAATCGGTCAGAGATAGTACTACCTATTTTACCAGCACCACCTAACAAGCTTTTCGCTTTGGTGCCTAGCGATTTACCCACGCCTTTGGCTTTACTTAGTAACGATTTACCACCGGTTTTTGCTTTGTCTGTAATACCCATTAACGCGTCTGTTGAACCAAAGTCCATTTTTACATTTTTCAATCGGTCAGAGAAAGAGTTACTGGTGGGTTTGGGTTTATTAACTTTATCTTCTGGGGTCGCGGTTTTTTGTGTTTTATCATCTATACCTAGCAATGCATCTGTTGAACTGTAATCTATTTTTGTATTATTTAACCGGTCTTGAGATGTATCACCCGGTTTTATTGACTCTTCAGTACCTCTAGACATTAAACTAGAACCGGGTTTCGTTTCGATTGTAGCTTTAGTTGGTTTTGATTTAGATCGACCGAATGGGTTCAAACTCTTCGCTTTGGTAGCTAGAGCAGACATTGCTCCTTTTATACTTTTACCGGGAGAAGATATAAAGTCTCCAATCTTGGATAAGAAACCACCACTGGGCTTTGGTATAGCTTTTTTTATTAAACCTTTACCAGTATCACCAACCTTACCTAGTAAATCTTTTCCTTTACTCACCGCAGCAGATGCAGTATCACCTATTTTGTTTTTTGCCTTTTTAAGAGCATAACCACCAGCCAGAGCAAGTCCCTTGCGGCCGAGTTTAGATTTTGACATTTTAACCATGGTACTAGCTTTGGGTACATACCATGGTGTCATGCTGTCAATTTTACTAAATGTTTTGTCTTTTAGTTTACCACCACCCGATTTCATTTTACTCAACCCTTTAGCCAGTATCCCACCCCCAGTAGCAGCTGTAGCCCCGGTACTAGCTACATTAGGGGGTTGAGTTGATGTGGTATCAGACCCGCCTTTAAAGTTTTTCGCTTTGACCCGATCCAAGAGTGACATTTTTTTCTTTGCCGGGACCACCGCGGTTGTACCAGGTGGGGAGGTTAGTGTACTAGCTGTATTATCAGTATCCGGTTCGGGTACATCTTCGATTGTTTCAGTAGATTGAGCTGGTTTAATAGCTTCTGCTACTGCGGTCCCTATTTGTTTGGGTACACTCTCATCCACACTCATAAGTGCGGTTTTTTGTATACCGGGAGCGGTCGATGTCTCTTCAACCTTCACAGGGTCAGCAGCAGTAGTAGTACCGGTCTGATTATCTACTATATTGTTGTCAGAGCTTTGTGTGGTCTTTTGGACAACATTGTTAGGTTTCAACTTATTCGGTTGATTTTTTGATAAAGGTACACCTTGAATGACCGGAATGTTTGTTTTTGAAGCTTCCTCAGGTGTTATTGCGGTGTTATTCGTAGGTATAGGTACAATAGTCGGTGACTTCGTATCCACAGGTTCGGTACCTGTACTTTCAGCAGCAACACTTGGAGTTGTTATTACCGGAGTCTCTGCTGCAATTACCTCAGTTTCGTATTTGTTGTCACCTGGCTCCTCAGATTGCATTTGAGGATTTTGTTCTAACAGCTGTTCTTTGTCTACCGGTTCATTTTTTGATAATTCAGGAGTAGCGAAACCGGGACCTCCGGAGGTGTCAGGTATTGGTTTATCTGTAGATTGTTTACTATCACTTTTAGTGTCCGGAGCTTTTAGTGGGTCCACCTTTATGTCTTGTTTTTTACTGTCAGGTGAGTCAGACTTGGCTCCATCAGCAATTTTTTTAGATTCAGTTTTCGCTTTTTTTGCAGATTCTGGTGTTTTTTTATCAGTTTTACTGCCTTTTTTAAAGTCTAATTTGAACACCTTCCCGGTGATATCTCCTATTTTTTCATCGATACCTGAGACGTTGTTCATAACGAACCCAGCGATAGAACTTCCTATAAAATCCCCTCCTAGATATGCTAGTGGTGCTGCTGCTACACCCAACCCAGGGAACGCATTCAATATCTGTACAGCACCAGCAGCTATAGCTCCACCCATAATACCAGCGATCGATTTACCTACAACTTTACCTACTTCTTTACGCTTGTCTTTTTCAGACTTGCTAGGATCAGCTAGTATATCTTTCACTTCAGATGCAGCTAATACCCCGGATATGACGGAGCCTATTATCGGTAGTTTTACAACTTTTGCTAGTAATTTCCCTACAGGTATTTTCCCTAACGCAGATTTAAATGCTTTCACCGGGTTTAGCTTGCTAGCCACTTTTTTCACTCCGGAAATTGCTGACTTACCAAGGCTTTTGGCTTTGCCTAGAGCTTTACCACCTAGTTTCATTGCTGAACTACCCACACTCTTGACTTTACCTATCGCTTTGCTACCCAAGCTTTTTGCTCCGCCCCACATTTTAGAGAAAAAGCCACCTACCTTTTTAGCAGCGCCTCCGGCTAGATTTTTTACTTTTGACACTCCACCGGAGACGAGTTTTCCAGCTTTCCCACCCAAGTTTTTCGCCATGTTGACTCCTTTACCTAGTAGTGATTTCCCGGCACCGAAAGCTTTTTTTCCTAAATTCCATACACCTTTCGCACCACTCTTGACCAGACCTCCGGCTTTTTTCAATCCAGCTTTACCCAAGCTCAATGCACCTCCTAATATTGATCCTAACATTCCACCGGATGATTCTTCGCCACCGGGGGACATCATGACTCCAGAGCCTTTACCGCTAGATTCACCAGTTGTTTTGACTGCTATACCCTGTATAGCTTTGGCTATTTCGTCAACATTGGTGATTCTGACTGGTTTAGGTTTGTCCAATCGTCGTAAACCCTTCTCATCAGTTGATTGAGTCATGTTTGGAGCTGGTTTGGATTGTTCGTCAGGTTTTTCTGTTGGTTCGTTTGATGTTTTTATTTTTACATCATCTTGTGTGTTGTTGTTTAATATATCGGAAATTTTAGATGACCATTCGTCTAATTTTTTACTACTCTCGTCTAGCTTCTCGTTGAATTGCTGTATACCGGTGATGTTTGGTGTAGTGTTATCTGTAGATGTGTTTGTTTTTGTTGGTGTTTGTTTGTTGTTTGTTTGTGGTGGGTTGGATGTGTTTGTTTTTTCTTTTTTAGAGTCTGGTTTTTGTATTTTATTGTATGAATCCTTGGCACTCATCACTTGCTTGGCAGCTCCAGTGATATTACCTTTGCCTAGCTCTTTCACACCAGCAATGACCTTCATTAATGGTGTGTTCATTTCTTTTTGTTCTTGCCAACCTTCTTTACCGAACTTTACAGCAGATTCAGCAAGTTTTTTTGGTTGTTCTTTTAAATTGTCTTTTATATTCCCTAAAGCTGTGCTAGATTTTTCTAATACTTTGTTGATCGTCGGTTGATCCTTGAGTTTTTCTTTTATAGTAGTTAATGCTCCGGAAGAACTCTCTAATATTTTGTTTATTTTAGGTTGGTCTTTGAGCTTTTCCTTGACACTAGTCACTGTATTACCGACCCTTTCCATTGTTTTATACATGAACGAGTCTTTAGAAACTGTGGCTTTGCTAGTCACGTTCTCAAACGTGTCTCTCAACCGTTCGGTCATTTTAGTTATGAATGTAGGTGGCTTGGCCGAGGGTTTTTTTGGTTCCGTGTCGTTTTTTGCTTTGTCAGTGACTGCGGCGTCAGAGCTCGATGTAGTTTGTGACTGTACAGTAGTCACTACTGGACTAGATGTGTTATTATTTTTTTGTAACGATGGGTAATCAGAAGGAGCTACTGCCGGGACTCTGGTGTCGGTTTGCTGAGAGGTTTCTTGTAGCTTGTCAACGTTAACTTCTGCTATTTTCGATAAAGATTTAGTCGTTTTTAAAGAAGCTTTGTTTAATAGATCAAAATTTTTCGCGAGCCGTGACAATGACTTGCGCAATAAATTAAAATCCGGGGCCGGTTGACCTTCGGTGTTTGGTTCTGTAGTGTTATCCGGCATAAATTACACTATTATTTATGCCGATACATGTTATGTAAAGAAGGCTGAGTTGATCTCTATAGTTGCCGTCTCATCACCTACTGGTACATCCAATAGTTCCGATTCTATTTGTTGTACACGGTCTGATACACTCACCAATTGATTGAGTACCGTCAATGGTATTTGTTCTATTATCTGCAAACGTTGCGCGGCAGAAAATTCTTTAAAATCTACATGAACAGGTGGTGAATTTGGGTCGTCGCCGGGAGATACTATGTCCATCTCAGTAATATATTTAGCTGCCTCACATATATACACATCTGCTAACATGTCCTTTATAGACTCTGTGTCATCTGGTATATTTTTATACTTTTCAAAAAGATAGTCATTCATTTGCTTATCCACAACAATAGTTGGTACATTTATTGTGACATGATAGTTATCAGCTACAATTTTTTCCGTTTTCAAGACCGGTTTATAGTCAATAGTACGTGTTTTCTTGACTATTTCATCTAAATCTACCGGGTACAAATTATCTTCTAAGTAAAACCCGTAATCTTTACCTATATCTGCCGCGCGGTACGCGAGGCCTATACATATCATGTCTATGATGTTTAAATTATCAATATCTACATCGTTGTCAATTAAATTGTCTTTGAGTATGCTGTATATGTTTCTAGAAAAATCTAGTTTGAGTAAGTTCTCTCTAACAGAGCTTTTTATTAATTGTTTTTGCTGACTCAACGTCAAGTGTTTAAATTTTACACCCCTAGTGAGACTCGGTATCCAGATGTTTAAAACTCGCTCGTTGTTTTTTTGTTGCAAGTCTTTTAAGACCTGTTGGAAATTCTCGTTATTACTCATCTATATAATTTATTCATGTGTTGATATTTTTCAACCTTAATTGTTACGTTTTCGTGCTCTTTCACGTTCTTCATTTTCTTTTTCAAACGCTTTATAATACATTTGTGTATCTATCGGGGTCAAACTCATCACATCCGACAAAGGCATGTGTATCATTTTTACAAAAACATACATCATCTCGACAAAATGTGGGTATTCTTCACCGTAGATGGTCATCAGCATGTCAATATAATATTCATGATCCATGTATATGTTGTCTTGACCATCTAATGTCTCTACAAACACCATGTTACCTATACTTTTTTCTAAGAGTTGCTGTACCTTTTTACAATCATTCAATATATCTATAGGCAAATGATCTATCAACTGGTTTATTTCGTGTTTGGTTGTTTTTGTATTGCTTATGGTGTTATTGTTAACAGTAATACTGTGTATATAATCTACAAACGTTACAGTCGACCAACTAATGGGGTAGTGTAGTACAATCTCAACAGATGCTGGATCACCTATAGTCACAGGTGGGTGGTAGTTCTCGTGTATTGACTGTTGTATTTTCAATAATGACACATTGTAAGTGATACCCAACGGTTTTTCCGGTTGGTCCGGATCATCTCCCCTTGTTATAGGTGGGGGATCGTCATTATCAGGTTCTGGTGGCAATTGTTGTGTGTCTTTTTTATCTTCATCTGGGATGATTAATTTTAATTCATGACCGGAACACATGGATCTCAACCGCAACAACATCATAACCTGGTCTATCACCGGGAGTGTGTCAGGTTCAAGTTTTTTATCTACACACAACTCTCTTAACATCTGCTTGAAGTATTGTAACAGCCCTATTTTATCTTCAGAGCCACAGTATTTTATTATATGTTCCTGATTACGGTTGGTATACGGATGATACTTTACTACACTGTCTAGATATGGGACATACACTGGAATAGACCAATTCACACCATTATTTACATGCGCGGGTTGTCTAAATCAAATACTATATGTTTTGGCTCCATGGTGCAGCCGGGGCACCTTGTGCTCCGACCCTATCCGCGAATTTAGCTGCTGAACCTGGGGGCATCGCGTCACTTTGTATGTGTGACTTGTACAGCTCGCTCACATTGTCAAAAGTTACATCAGTTACATCGTAGTGAGAATACGTCCAGTTTGTAGGCATGTACATGTCAGTTGCACTCCATGTACCCTCGTGTGTTAGTCGATGGTTAGCCACACTAGTTGGTACCACGTTGTAAAACTCCCATATTTTCCTCCGGATTGGATCTGTACCAGCCCCGGCGATACCTAGTTTTACTATGGTAATTTTACATTTTACATTTCTCTCATCACCACGCTTCCGGGCGATCAACCCGCTCCGGCTCACAAGTTCAATCCATGGTCGAATTACAAAATCCACAACAGAGCTTTGTGTCTCTCTAAATTCTAATGTGAACTGTGCTTGTTCACTTACTAAGTTGCTCAACAAACCACCGTAATAACCACCCATTCTAGGGGCTTCTCTAGATGCATCATTGCTCAGTTCTGGTAAGGTTACCCCATGTATCAACATGCAACCTACCCGCTCTTTCATAGCGTTAAACAAATTCAATTGATTTTCGTCTAGTTGTGTGTATTGATTAGGGCCTTCTCTGTTCACTATGTTTTGATCGTTCATCAATTCTAAGCCAAACGGTATGTCTTGTATGAGTACATACCACATGTTTGGACGCGCCAATGTGGTGCTCCAATTGAAGAATAAGTATTTTTCAAATTCATCAAACCGACGTTCTCCTTCGCTCGCCTCTGACGAAGGACTAGCTGGAAATTTTATATGATCTGCCACAATAATATTTATTCATATGTACCGTTTCCACAACAACACAAAAAAAGACCGGACGGTGTCCGGTCTTTTTGTAACACTTGTGTGTTGAGAAACTTACGCTGCGTCAAAACCTCCAGCTTGACCACCAAGTCCGTCAGCCACCACTTTTTCTGAATCATCTGATGATGTTTCAGCGTTTTTGGCTGGGCTCTCAGTAATCTCACGGTTGGTTCTGTTGACTCTGCTCCAGTAATGATATGCAAAGCTTACATCCATTGTGACTGGTGCACCATCTGTTCCAATGTCGTAACTCAACTCACCTACTGTGACTGGGTAGATGCCCCAGAATGTGTATTGTGAGGTGAAATCACCTTGTTGGTCAAATTGTGTCATGGTCATGTACGACTCGTTGCTACGAGTGACACTACCACTGGCTTTCCGGTCGTTGAATATCGCGAATGACCAGTCTTCAAACATCCGGCGGATGTTGAGGTTCTGATCCATTCTGAATGTCACGCTCCAGCTGTCACTTCCTGTGTACTTGGCGTTGCCAGGTAAGTTGAAGTCAATACCATGATAATTGATCGCGTTGTTTGTGATAGAACGACCAGGTAATGTGGTGCTCTGTACATACAATTTGGTTTCAATATCGTCTATTCCTTCTACCACGTCAGGGGCGAAGCCGGGCTCGATGTGAGTGATACGAAACTGATGTTGTCTCGCCATCTCACGGTTGATTAATGCCGTGTAGAATTTCTCTATGTTATAATTTTCTAGATCTGCCATAATTTGTTTCTCCTAAAATATTTAGTCTAATACTCTATTATCCAATCAACTCTGAGAAGTTTTGATCTGTACGAGTCGCAAAGAAGTTCACCAAGATGAATTCTGCAGCTCGTGTGGGTTTAATGTATATATCAACCACCAGTTCGTTACCGTCTATCACAGCTGGAGGGTTGTTACGCTCGTCACATACTATCAAGTAGTCGAACAGGCCTCGAGTGGATTTGACTCGTTGGAATATTGGATTCAACAATGATAACACTGTTGTCCGAGTCGTGAAATCGTTTGGTTCAAACACCAGGTACTTGACCGTTCTACGTACCGCTTTTTCACAATACAAGAACATTCTACGTACATTGATTCTGTCGAACGCACTGGGCTTGGACTGCAATGTTTTCTGACCAAAGATCACGAATCCATCCCCAGGGAAGAACGCTATCGGGTTCAGACTGATCTTGTAGAATTGATCACGTTGCTTCTGATTTGGGCGTATCGCCATGTCCAACGCGTTGGTGATCAAACCTCTAGTGAAACCAGCTGGTGCAAACCATGGTTGATACTGCTGATCGTTTCTCGCGAATGCAGCTCCAATCAAACCACTGTTTGGTGCCCAGAAATCTTTGTCTGTCATAGCGTCATATTGCTTGACCCAGTTTCCATAACATGCAGCGTAGTTGGTGTTTGTTGTACCTAACAAGTGTTTCAACGGATAGAACACATGTTGACTGAAGTTCTTGGAACTGTCCTTCATGGTTATACCGTTTTTACCTTGTACAAATATGTATCTCAACGGATCGATGATCGTCATGTGATCTTTTCTACGATTTTGTGCGAATACGATAAATGAATTTGTCACTGCCTTCCATGCATTGATCGCTTCTTGACCTCCCCATGCAGCAGTACCGTCACTCAATGTCCAGCTTGAAGCATCACCGGTGCTTGCACCAATTGTGTTGCTTTGCAGACCACTGATGTCCAACACAAGCTCATCATCATAAGCCACTGCGATTTGTGAATCTTCAGTAGTTCTAGTGTATCCGCTACCGGATGTGTTTTTGAGCTCCTCTTGCTTGTACTGCACGTACGTGTTGATGGTGCTCAATCCAGCATCAAGAGTCACATCGATGTCATACTCGTCAAGATTTTGCAATTTTTCAAAATTACGCTCTATCTTTTGAACGATGCTACCGATACTTTTCTTGCTGCTACCGGGTGTTTCTTCTTGATATGTTCCGATACCCCAAGCATATTTTTGAGCTTCAGAATGGAAGCTTATTTTCGTGTTTGGAATGTTTGGATTGGTCGTGTCAGTCAAGAATGTACCGGTCTTTTCAGAGATTTGTTTGTTAACATACACTGACAACAACGTGCTGGATGTTTCTAGAGTCTCCAAATAGAAACTCTTAGGTTTACCACCGTTGATGTTAGCGATTTGACGATACGCATCAAGACTACCCACATGTGCTTCATCCAATGTGTAGTCCAACATGGTTGTGTCTGTAGCGTATATACTCTTACGCAATTTGAAAACACCTATACCCAACGTGTCTTTGTTCTCGTTTGTAGCGATGTCAAATGATGGAATGTTCTCAAACACTTCACTCATGCTACCTTGGGCACCAGTCACTGTATGTGCTGTGGTGCTGAAGTTGAGTCGTGCTTCCGGTATGTCAAAGTATTGACCAGTTTTACCAAAAGTTTTCACCCCTTCGATCGCACTAAATGTGTCGTTTCCAGCGGATCCGTCCGCGATTGCGAACTGCGCGTTGTCACCGAAAGCGATGTAATAGCCTTCGAAATATGTGTTGACACTTGTCTGTGCCTTGTTCACCAATACCATACCAGCGTATTTGATGGCTTTTTTGAAGTCATCCAAATTGGTGGTTGTGGAACGAGGTGTTGTACCGGTGTATGTTGGACCGAACTTCAACACTTCGTTTGCGTATGTGTCGGTTGGAGCCGAGCCACCTGGGGCTATTTTGCCCATGATTTCAGCACCGGTGTCAATCGCACCTTCTGAGTCTAATGGTACCAGACAGTTGTCTACAAATTCGATCTCACCGTTCTTCAGCGCTTGATACTCTACAGGTAACAAATCGATTCTCAACGGAGCTCCGAATTTCAAGTGTGTGCTGTCGCTCACACTTGCTAGTGTGTCACCGGCCAGTTCAAAAGCACCAGCAACAATAGCAGCTTCCATAGCGGTTTGTGTAACTGTACCGTCAGGTGCTGTTGTGTCTGTATATCCATTGTCATACACGTTTTTGCCGGCGTCGTATGGAGTTAAGCCATCGGCTTTTGTAGCACCACTAGCTAGTTTATAACCATCTGCATCAGTAGCAGTGTCGATGTCTTTGTCTACTAGAGCGGAGCCGCTGACCGGGTCTGCTAAGTAGTCATCACCACTCACCGGGAACACCAACGCGCTGTAAAGCTCGTCTTCGAACCCGTCTCCACGGTCGTTACCATAAGGTAAGCGGCTGACCATTATGTTAGCCGGACTGTTGAATGCCGATTTGACGGTATGATAAAAATATCTTTCTGCAGCATTTGTTGGAGCACCATAAATGAGCTCGAATTCTGCAAATGTACTTACGCTCAACGTCTCGTCCGTGGGACCATTGGCTGAAAAGCCTTGTATATGTACATTGGTACCTACCGGGAACACAGTACGTGAGCTTAAGTCTACTTCATTGATTTCTACACCAGGGGATTGTATTGTTCTTGCCATAATAAATTTTCCTTCCTAAGTATTTAGTCTGTTTCGGATCAATTTTTTCGCAAATTAGACTATTTTTATTTGCATTTGGTGAAATCTAAACTTGAATGTGCTTTCCACCTCGTTTGTTTCTTGATAATTATAATTGATACCTCCCAGCTCTGTTGGTACACAGCTGGTGAAAACGTACTCGATCTTGTTATTGTTGTACTCGTCAATACCGGAAACTCTGATGTCACTGGTGTAGTCGTCTAACGATTGACTAGACAAACGGTCCACATTCACAAGACCAGTTTTTTCATCATGAATCAAGTTCAACCATGTATACAACAACCAATAGTTGGCGTACCAATTATCCACAACATATTTCACTTCCACCGGTTCAAATGGTGTTCTGGTGAATGAGCTTGTTCGCGGAGTTTGCCCTCCAAATTTCACATCCACCGACTCCACAGCTATTGTAGGTATGTTGATCGCGTATATGCTGAAATTTATAGAGTCTTTGTCTACAAATTCTGTGGATCTAGTTATTCTGGTGTCTTTATTACGTAATATTGTGGGGAGTGGTACGTTTACTCTAAACTTGTCTGTACGTGCTTTGTTTAAGAATGACTGCCGCACTTCTTTTTTCAATTCGCTCATGTAAGTATTTATACATTGTACATGTCATTTGCTGTTTGGTTCACCAGTCTCCACATACGATAGCAATTTTTTTTGTTTATGTCCAGATCCAAACTAGAAGAACTCGTCACATAATCATGCAACATGTCGATATTGTCCATGGCGATTTGTTGTATTTTCTCCACGACTTTGCTTTCATATATATATGTACGAGTTTTTGTGGTGTGTAAACGGTAAAAGCATATCATCATTAACATAATATCAACATGTAAAAAATGATATGTCATGTGTGACTGTTTCAACCGGGATAGCCAGTCACTTGGTGTTGTGTAGGTTAAATTAACTCGTTGTAATGTTATACCACAGCTACCATCACGGCTGTCACTGAACGGTTTGCCATGTTTTTTCAAATATTCCATTGTTTCTTGTTTGGACATCTGATGCGCAGGTCGAGCATGTGAGTATAAATCAATACCAGCAATATGAACCGCGGGTGCGTTTACTTGAAACGCTGCGAACATTAACATCTGTATACCGGTGGTGGGCCACACTGGTACTCCATTCGGACTCACAAATGTACATAAAGGGTTCTCGTTGTACAGTATGTCTATCCAGTAACGATACACGGTCATCGTACCATCGTTGATGCATGAGTCCACTTGTTCTGCCAGGTGCGATTCGCTGCTGATACCATGAGTGGCGGCACCATATGCTTGTGAGAAATATAATGTGTATTGCTTTTTAATTTTACTTGGGTCTTTGAACGCCCAATTGCATCTGAACAAACGGCAATTGTTTATTGTGTTTATATCAGTCTCACTCAACCCAGTGATGCTACCACCGTTCCCAACAACTGCTACGTCTACATTATCATCTTTGCTGAATTCTACAAATGTAGGGTCCAGCGAGAAATCTCTAGCATCAGGTGTTTGTAGAAATGTCACATTTATAGTTATTGGTATATATCCAAAACATCCATAAAAAAAGCTGTACAATTGTACAGCTTTTTAATTGTAATTTGGTTGGTTTAAATTTAATCCATCAGCTCTTGTCCTTTACCATGGACTTTACCGGAAACTTTGTTGCTTTTCCCTGTTAGAGTTGCTGTGTGGTCACCGAGTTCGGTTGGTTCTGGATTACCTCCTTTGAGTTTTCCATCTCCTCCAGATCCTCCACCTCTTTTGTGCGCTGGGCCACTTCCAGAAACTTTGTTGTTTTTACCCTTCAAGTTTCCGCGATCCAGATCTGATACTACTGCATGGCCAATTTCTTGAGCGTCTGGTGCTTCTTGCATCACGTCTTCCTCTTCATCATCACCTCCGTGTGAATACTCGTCAAGCTCGTCCATGTCTTCTGTATCTTCAATGTCTTCGATGTCGTCTCCGCCTAGCTGGTCGCTCAGCATGTCGTGTAATTTTTCGGCCAGGTCTTTGGGTAATGTCAATGTAACTTCGTCATCACCTCCGAAATCGTCGTCTGATTCATCATCCCCTCCGAAATCGTCAAACCCGCCCATTTCTAATTCGTCATCGTCTCCGCCGAGAACGTCCTCGTATAATTTATCAAAAATGCTTTTTTTCTTGCTCATGTCCCGATTATTTATACTCTCATTTGCAGTTTTCCCGGCTGAATAATGATTTTTTTCATCTCTTTCTCCACCTCCACCGGCTTCGTTCACTTTGCTGTCATAATTTTCTGCTGCTTCTGGTCCGGTGTCTTTTGCGGGAGCTTTGCTAGCTTTCTTTTCATCTTCTAATTCCTGACCGGGTTTATGATTACCAACAGTCTGGTCATGATGTTTCTCTTCTATAACTTTGTTGTTAAAATAAATGTCTGCAATTTCGTTTAGAGTGTTTACACGTGTCATACGGTTATTTATGCTCTGTAGTTTGATTTTCTATCGAGGTGGTATGTTTTTTTAGCAAGTAGTACGCTATATTGCGTAGTGTGTATGTTCTTTGCATGGGGTTACCATTCACCTCGTAACCAATCATAGAGTTTTCAAGCTCTTTGTACAGACTTTCAAATCTGTGTTTGTTCATCCTGTTATCCTTTCAATATTATTTATGGCTCTTTATATACAATTGACCTTATATAAATAAGATTAAGTGAACAGCAAAAAAGGACAGTACTACTTGGGTAACCAAAATTTACCCACACCGGATGCGGAGTTTGAATGGACATCAGAGATGATGTATCATATGAAGAAATGTAAGAAGAATATATTGCACTTTGCAGAGAATTTTTTCTACATAATAAGCGAGAAAGGCCGGCATCCAATAACTTTGCACAAATATCAGCGAGGTATACTCCGGAAAATGAGAGACGATAGGTTTTTTATATTGTTAGCTAGTCGACAAGTTGGTAAAACTACACTCATGACAGTGTATGCACTTTGGAACGCATGTTTTAATGATGATCAACGCATACTCATAGTTGCGAACAAAGAAGGTACCGCTATTGAAATATTCAAGCGGGTTCGGATGGCTTATGAAGAGTTACCCAACTGGTTGAAACCAGGGGTGACAGAATATGGGAAAACCAGCATGGCGCTGGGTAATGGTACCACTATTGGTATCAGTACCACCACAGGTACCGCTGCAAGAGGTCAGAGCTGTAATGTGTTGATATTGGACGAGCTAGCTTTTATTGATAACCATCTAGTTGATGAGTTTTGGAAGAGTGTGTATCCGATCATTAGTAGTTTCAAGAAGAGTAAAATTTTTATAAGTAGTACACCTAACGGTACTGAAAATTTGTTTCATAAACTCTACACTGGTGCGATCAACAATACTAACGGATGGGCGCATGGACGGGTGGATTGGTGGGAAGTACCGGGGAGAGACGATGCATGGAAACTAGAACAAATCCGGAACATGGGTAGTCAAGAGGCATTTGACCAAGAATTCGGATGTCAATTTCTACAGACCGGGGAGAGCACTATCGATGACGAGTTGCATGAGTTGATGAAAAACACGTGTCATGATCCAGAGTATATTTTTGATGATGGTAAGTATCTTCTATGGGAAGAACCATCACAAGACAAAATATATGCTGTCGGTGTGGATGTTAGTGAAGGGGTCAATCTAGATGCGAGCTGTGTACAAATATTAGACATCACACATTTGAGCAACATCAAACAAGTGGCTACATATCATAGTAATGAAATCAGTCCTTACCTTTTCACTAAAAAATTGTATGAAATATTGCAACACTGGGGCAGCCCGTTGGTTGCTATAGAGAGAAACAATTGCGGGGCTCAAGTGGTAGACAACCTAACAAATGAGATGGGGTACAGGAACATAGTTAGTTTTGCACCAACAATCAAAGGACGTACTGTTGAGAGACTAGGTGTTGTCGCGCATACCAACACCAAGTACAAGGGTGTTGTGAACATGAGATACTGGCTCACCCAGTTGAAATGTATCAGTGTGTATGACAAAGCTTTGGTCCATGAATTGAAAAATTTTGTGAGATATCCTAACGGTACATGGAAAGCGCGAGAAGGTAATTATTATGATGACCGAGTGATGAGTTTTTTATGGGCATTGATTGTTCTGGAGAACACAGTTGTTGAGAAATATTTTGAAATTGAACAATATGATGATAATGAACGTCCCTTAGTTTTGCGAGAGTTAGACTATGGGGTGAAGGAGTTTGTAAATCCGATCGGACTATACTCCAATCAACGTACTGGTGAGCATGTAGACGCTAGTCCTATGGTGTTTGGACAAGCCACTGGCATGGATTCTGAACTATTTGATTTAGAATCTCAGGGATGGAAACAATTGTAATTAAATAATAGTAAGTGAAGTTTGACACATTATTCGAAACGTATTTCAACACTGCGAAGCAGGTTGTTGGTAAAACCACCACCCGACAACAGTCGGCGCGGATGGGTGCCACTCCATGGCGGCAAGGTAGTCAAAATCTAGTGCCGGATAGAGATCGCGTGGATCCTACATTGAACCCTAAAATCGAGCGGCTCAGAAACTCAGATTCTTTTGAAAAAATACCGGTAGGTGAACAAGACCTAAAATACATCCAGAACAAGTATAATATCAGAAACATCACTACAAAATCTCCACGCATGTTAGGTAAAACTGGTATACGTATGTACTGGGACGATACCATTAATAATTTTGTATTGCAGCGAGCATGAGCAACTACCCAGATGAATTTTGTCCCAAACCGTTTGTAACCAAAAAACCGGACTGTATAGACATAGGTTCCGGAGTGGTTCCCTTAGACAATGTGTTTAAATTTAACAACGGTTGCGCCAGGTTTCTAGATAAAAATAACACAGCCAATGAACGTGGTAATTATAGCAAATGGTTTAAAGAGCAGATTTGCATGTATGGTACTGAAATTTTATATCAATCCGCTAGTGATGATCTAGGCAATTACGATCCATTGTACGGTGAGGATTCAGACCAAACATTTGGTGACCCGATTAAAATGATTATGTATATAGAGTTGAATGAAAATGCTCTAACGTTGAGTCAGTTTGGTATCAATAGTGATGATGAAGTAACTGCATATATACACATAGACACGTTTTATTCTAATATGGGTGGTACTGGTGACGCGAAGCAAGGTGTTATTGAGCCTAAATCCGGAGATATTTTTCGATTGTCGGAATATGGTAATGATCGAGTGTTTCCTCGAGATGGTAGTGTATATGAAATAACAGAACGGTTAGATCAAGACATTCAAAAGATTAACCCGTTGATGGGGCATTACATATGGTTATTGAAAGCCAAACGTTTCGATTTTAGTTTCGAGAATAATATCACTCCGGAGGGTGGTAGTACACAAGTGACTGAAGATAGTATATATGATCCGTATCTACAAAACACAGACACTTGGTCTACAATTACATCTAATGATATATTTGACTACGGTGATTACGGGGGAGGGGATGCAGTATATGGTGATTACTATTGACCTCTTTGTTTTGGTTTTGGGTTGAGAATATCATTTAAGTGACTAGTCTTCTCTTCCATATCCACCTTGGACCTATCATCGTCATCAACAATTTGCTCGTTACGTGCGGATGCAATTGCCTGATCAGCAGCTCCACAGTCCGGGAATGGTACTGTTTTGAATTCTTTTGTTTTCCATGACATGAAGCTATACTCTACATCGTTTGTTTCTCTAGACCGGCGGATTGAGGCTAGTTCCCAGATATCGTCTGGTGGAAGCCACGTCACCTTTCGACGCGCATTCCGGTTCACTAGCTGACCAGTTGGTTGTTGTGTATTTCTAGTGTCTACTTGTGTACCTACTATGTATAACATCAGTAAATATTTATTTGGTGATTATCTTTATCTCGTTGTATCTCTTCTACCATAGTATCCATTCTCTCGTCTATGTATTTCTGAAAAGCTATTGGCTTTATCCATGAGGATTTAGTCATGTCCATCCCTACTTGCGTTCCTTTCTTGCTCACCACATCTATAGCCTCTATCAAACAACACCATCTCGCCACTTCATCTTGGTTCATTTCAACTTCTTCACCATTTTTTAATTCAAACGTGTCTCCGTAATTTTCTTTATTCATATTTTTTTAAACACCCCAAAGTGTATCCTTGTATTGTAGCCAATATACAATTTTTGTCAACATCGTCGGTGATTTTTTCCAATATAGTCATGTCGTTTTTTATGTTATTAAAAATAATGTCTATTATATCCGGTTGTGTTGTAGATTCCTTATATTGATGTTTCAACAATTCTAGCAACTCTGTAATTAAATTGATGGATGATTTTTTGTTACTGTTGTTGGCATATGCTGTACCTTTTTTGTAACACAAATGTAAATCTACACTTTGTTCATTCCAGAAATTATTGTTTATATTTTGTATATCTCGGGTGGTAGTTACTTTATGTTTCTCACCGACGGGTGGAAACTTGCTACTAGATTTTCCATCAGCTTCAATATTTTTCATGAGTCACTGTTTTGTATCGATCTTTTGGCGGTTTCCAAATGTGAGTCGAAATTGGATACAGAATAACTGGGGGAATCCAGAGGTACTGACTTTTGAGCCACGGTTACATTTACATAAACACCGTTAGTCTCCCCGCATCCGATGCATTTGAAATCATTGTCCCCGTCTGGCGCGATGGGTATTAAGTTGACTGTACCACAGTAAGCGCAAGGAGCTTCTGTAGCTTCAGACTCAATTTGAGAAATCAATGCGGTTTGTCTCTGAGTGTTCGCCAGTTTATCCTTGTATGTAAAGTATGTAGACATGAACCAGCTAGAAGCAAATTGTATTATTGTAGCTATGACAAACACACCGTACGGTGATATACCGTACACCATATTGCACACAGATGCAATTGCAGATGACACAATACACACTATCATCAAAGATTTTAATATATCAAGCATATAATATATTTAAATATATACTCGAATGTGGCAACTTAATTTATTTTATCTATTAATTTACCACATTCTTTGACCATTTGTTTTTGTTTCTGTATGTTTTTATTAATTGTGACGAGTGTATTTTTTATTTTGTTTGTGTCCTTAACAACACTCGATTTATATGCACTAGCCACCATTTTCTGTACTTCCACTAGTTGTACATACACATCACCAAGAGCCTCTACAAATGTGTTCATTTGGAATGGTAATATTTGCGGTGCTTTGTCATCATCTTCGTCGTTCACTCTCAACAAATCAAGAACGGTCAATTTTTTACTACCTGGTACTCGCCCCATCGGATGAGCACCGGCCTGATATTGGTTTGCTTGTTGTACTAAATCTTCGAAAAGTGTTTGTTTTTCTTGTTGATCGTTATTTTTTGAATGTTTCATCTGTTTATATTTATATCGGAGTATAAATAATTATCAATATGAAAACATTTACTGACCGATTTTTTACAACATTAGTTACAGAACAGGAAGAATTGACTGATGCAGATGCAGCACAAAATCAAATGGACCCTGGTACGGACCCATCGATGTTAGATGTAGAGCCGGCACCTGAAGGCGCGCCGATGGCAAGTCCTGGAGGTAACCCTGCGGAGGAGTTGCAAAAACAACAAAACGCTGAATACGCTGGTCAAATCGAAGGATGGGTTGTTAAGATTGAAGAATTTATAGATTATTTGAACGGATTAGGTGAGAGTTCTCTCAACTCTCAAATAAACAATGCTCCATGTGACACCATATTTGACGATATTGCCCGGAGTGAAACTAAGAAAATTGGTAGAATCGCTCAAGATTTGAGAAGCTTATCAGAGAGTCTCAAAAGCTATTTAATTTCTAACGACTAGAGCTGATCGTCTTGAGCATCAGCTTGGCTTTCATACCCGTGTAGGTGTGTCTGTCTACAAATTTGTGACCTATACCTGGTAAATTTTTGTTCGTACACAAATCATTTAAATCCTTATACGATCTACCAATAGATTCAGGCCATATGAACACATGCTCACCTTGATCTGCTAACATTTTTGTCTTATGCAAACTGGTGTCATCCAACCATTGTGAATCTAGCACCCAAGTTTTACCATACAATCTATAATCGTTCAATTGTTGCTGCTGCAAGCTGTTCAAATCTTGGCTCGGGCCATTTGTAACACCGGCAACTGCTACACCATTTTTGACAAAACAGCTATCTATTGGTCCTTCAAATAAATATATGTTGTCAACATCTGACACGATATTGTTTATATTAAAAATACTCTTTTCGCTTCCGGATTTACTCAAATACTTGGGCTTGGATTCATCTTTATACATGGCTCTGGTTTGATAGAATATAATTTTTCCATCTGTTGAATAGAACGGCAATGTCAGTCTGTTTTTATGTGTATAATCGCTCAAGCTGACCCATATTGACATTGGTTTGTTTATGGCCACATTTAGTTTTCGCGTCTTTATATAATCTATACAATCGTGGATGACTTTACTATCTTCAGACCGCTGTGATAGCCACCAGCTGGTTTGTGAATCGTCGAATAAATTTATTGAATCAGCTGGTAGTGTCTCGCTAGGGGTGGTGATAGATGGTTTCTTTGAATCTACTTCTACAACATCAGACGTATCATAGTTGTTGTTTTCATTCATTATCTCATTGAATGACATACCAGTCACATGTTTTATAAACTCGATTGTCCCTCCTTTCCACCCGCAATTGAAACAAAATAAATAGTTTTTGTCAATTTTGTAGTACAACCTCCGCTTCTTACCCCAGCTCTTCCCTTCCCTACACATAGGGCACCCAGCCATCCATGCGTTTGATCGTTTGTTGAATGATGGATAGCCACCATATTGGCAAAACTTCTCTACAACATACTGATCAGACAAACTCAACATAGTTGAATTATAGCTTACAACATATTACCTGGCAACACTACAATTATTTTTTTATTTTTTTAATCTCAACAGTGCCTTTTTGAATGAATCTACCAGTAGTCGGGCAATGCCAATGGGCTTCTGTAATTTGATAACCATTCATCACTTTAGTGATCAATTTTGGTTTCACAGTGTTACCATCATACGGTGACGCGATCATTCGAGGTTCTACCCTGTCAGTATATTTTATTTCGTCGCTCATGTAAAGTTATTTATGTATTTTTATGTAGATTCAAGCTATTGATCATGCTCACGACGTTTGGTACATTGTTTTGTGGTGTAGAGAATGTTGAAAACCAATTGTCAATGTCGTTAGATATCGCATACACCGCGTTATGTATGCATAATTGTTTGAATTTAGTTTTATCCGGGTGGTTGTCATTTATATGTGAAAATTGTTCTTGATAGCTTTCAATTTCGTGATCATGTACTGTGTAACCATGCGCGAGATCCATCAACTCTATATTTTTATGATATATCTTTAAATTCTCTTCAGATAGCTTGTTTTCAATACCTTCTGTTATCAATTTTTGCGCGGTTTTTTTACCCACTCTAGGGACACCAGGGATGTTGTCAGATTTGTCTCCTATGAGTGCCTTATATTTTATAAAATTATCTTTCGTAACACCGGTGATTTGTTCAAAATTGTTATTGTTCACAATAACTTTTTTAATTGGTGTATACACTGACACATTGTCTGTTATGAGTTGGTACATGTCCTGGTCTACGGACACAATAGTAATTTTTTCGTCCGGATTGTTATGAGCTATCCACGCTATAACATCGTCGGCTTCCATACGTCTAGGAAACATGTTGATTCCACCCAACGCCTCTACACATTGCTGTATCTGCTCATCATATGCATGAGCTTCTTCTAGACCGTCATGGTTTCGGTTCCCTTTGTAATCAGCTTGCTTGGAAACGCGGCGAAAGTTTGGTTCACCTCGACATAACCGGCTGTCCCACACTGCGATGATATTGTCTGCACCATCAATTAAATCAACATATGATTTCAAGCATCGTAGAAACACAAGCAAGGTGTTTACATCGGTACCTCGGGCCCGGTTCATGTAAAATATTCTGTAAAGTAAATTATTACTGTCAATTATTAGTGTTTTTTTCATATTGCTTTATACATGTATCCATTATATCGTCTGGTAGTGTATCTAGCAACTCTAAAACACCGTGAGCCACTCCAGATGTTACATCTGACTTGTCTATATCCATGTTTTTCATCTCGTTTAACTCCAAAAACATGACACTATTATTGTGTACGTTGATACACACTATATTACAACCAAAATAGTCACCTGCGGTTACGGCATACAGCTGACCGGGGTGAATTTTTACCTTATTTGCCACTCCAAACCAGTTTTAGGTCCTTGCAATCCGGTTTTCCATAATAATTTTTTGCAAAGCTCTTGTACACATGTCGTTAAGCTATCAATCGCGGGAGGTAATCCTAGTCCCAGTCTGTCTATTTTAGAACAATCTAATAAGCAGTTGGAACGATTCGCTTTTAACGATAGAGATTCCATATCAACAAATGACCAGTTGCAGTTAGATATCCCGTTCTGTTTAAATAGTTCAACTACATCGCTTATGGATATAGCTCCCGGGTTGCAGACGTTGTAAATACCTGGAGTCATTTCACCGGGTAATTGTTGCAGGTCTACTGTGTTTTGTAGCTCCATTCTGTGAATAAATCTCCATACAAAACGCATGAAGTCTGGAATAGAGGTCATGGAATTCTTATATTCAATCAACCGGTCATATTTCAATACTTTGTTGAGGAAATTCCTCTCATGGTTATTGTTACAGAATGGCATGCGGATACGAAACACATAAGCGTCTTGTAACTGCATTTCTGCAGCATGCTTTGTTTTACTATACCAACTACTTACTGTAGAGCCCATGCCAAAATTAGGGGGATCTTCTTCTGTATAATGTTTATCGTATCCTGTATATACACAACCGCTACTTATGTGTATGAAGGGTATATCATATGTTCTGCATATAGTAGACATAGTTACCGGTAAATTCACATTAAGGTTCCAGCAATTTTGCTTGTCGGTTTCGCATGCATCTACATTAGGTCGACCCGTGTATCCACATGCATTGATTACATAATCCGGTTTGAATTGGTTTAAAATTTTTATAAATTTTTCAGCTTTGTGGTATTTGTGTTCTTTTTTAGTATATGTTTTTATTTCATACACATTTTCAAGATCATTATGAGAAGCTCGAGCACCATGTTGTGGAGCGGATTCTTCTAGCTGTGTACCTACATAGCCTTGACCGAAGATTGCAATTTTTTTCATCAGTATATATCGGGTGGTATATTTTTAATTTGCGCGTTTTTTACAATAAATTTATTCAATGCGGTACTTAACGAATCAGCATGTTGCTCATTTTTAGCGTTCACTAAACTTATAAACTGTCTAGTGTCTTGTGTGTACCCTATCAATATGAAACTGTTTAAATATTGGTTTAATAAATTTTCTAATGATTTGTAATTTTTTAGAGATTTGTTTTTGGTTTTAGCTTGGTTTTTTAAAAAATTGGTCAACGCGTCGTCAAACTGTTTAGATAACTCTTCAGATTTGTCCGGTTGGGTACTCTTTTTTTTGTCATCTCCTCTGTTATTTTCTCGCGTCATTGAGATTATTTATATCCATAATAGAAGAATCAAACTTTGTCTCATTATCTATACCAAATTTCATTAAATTGGATATTATTGTTTCAATACTAGCGGTTTTTATCAGCAATTTTTTAGGTATTCGGTTACCACCATCGTCCAGTTCAAAATACACATCATTCAACTCCTCTTTATTAAAATAACATGTGACCCATACCGAGAACCCTCCAGGGTCGATCAACATGGTCCAGTATCTGCTGTCGTGTGGACCGTATTTGTCAAACACTTTCCATATACCATAACCATTGTCTTTCATACGTTTCATGAAATAACTAGGGGTGTACAAATTGTTTCTTACTTTCATCGCTTACTTTAATAGTGTTGAAATTATATAAGATATATAGCACTTGTTACGTGATATATCCACTTTCACTACACCTAATTGAGAGTTTATTGAAAATTTATATTCATTACATCTAGAGCTGCTCAATATTCGAATGTTTTCAAAATTAAATGGTAATGGGGATATGGAGTTGTCTATTCCTTGATGTAATTGTACTGCAAAGCTGTCTACATTAGGCTTTTCTCGATCGGTCAACTCCCCATACACAGAATTGTTCTCGTCAGTGTATATGTACATCTTTTCAGTTTCGTTTGAAAATGTACTACCTTTGACTAGCTCTGTCAATTTGTCATATGGTACAGTAAATTCTATATCATATTCTAGTTTTTTTATTTTTTCTACACTTACAGCAGGGGTGGATAATATTCCATCCTCTAGTAGATAAAATTTAAATCTAGTGGCGGATGAACTGTACGATATACTGTTTTGTGTGACTTTGAGTTCAGTTGGTAATTCCTGTGGTACACACCCCAATATTTTATGTAATCTCTTTATATCTGGAATGTTGCATGTCTGTATGAATTTATTGTCATTATGCATCTCAACTAGTTGTACTAGCGTACCGTCAGATGTGGCGCTCAAGCATGTGAATTTGTCATCTGTTATATCTAAAATACAATCTTCAGTTACTTTAGTTATAGATGACAAAAACGTGTTTACAAAACACGATGTATCGTCAATTAATAGTTTATTCATTTTCTGTATAAACTATATTAATATCGGTTGTTTTGTTACGCAACAGTTTATTTATAATGTTCCACGCTTTGGCTACACTGGGCGCGGTTTGTTCTTTTTCTTTAGTTTTTATAACCCATTTACCTTTGACCACTTTCAATTTGAAAAATTCGTCGTACAATTTTTTTATCTCTTTCACTTGTTCTTTGATCTGATCGATTTCGTGTTTGAGTATCAAAGAGTCACCAGGAGATGCTACAGATTGCTGTGGTGGGAAATCTATTTGTTGACCCGGGACTAGTGGTAAGGGCATTGCTTGCTGTGGTTGTACAGGTGGTGGTGTAGAATTGCTTGGCATGGTGGGTGGGTTTGCTTGATTTGGTGAAGTACTTACTGTGTTACGTACATCTAAAATTTGTTTTTTAGCATCAAACTTTAAACCTTGTGTAAACTGATTACTACCTATGTTAGCTTTGTCAATACGTTTTGCATCTCCATAAATTGTACCGATAAAATTTTCAATTAACTGTACATCTTCTGGAGTAGATATATTTTCCCTCGCTTTCCGGTACCCGTTTTGCTCTGCAGCTCCTACTGGTGGTGGTTCTGGATGGAGCTTAGGTTCCGGTGGTGTAGATTCTACCGGTGGTTTTTTATCAGTTTTTTCAGCCATTACAGATCATCCAAACCTTCTAACAAATCATCTGGTATGTCTATATCAACTTCCGGTTCTTTCTTTTTAGACTGTTTCGGTGTCTCTTTTTCCGGAAAGTCCATAGGGACATCTTCATCAAGGTCAGTGTCTGTATCACTTGTTGTTTTTGACACTGACTCTGTCGCTACAGTGACTGAAGTTGTACTCCGGCAGTACAAATGTTCATCTACAATTTCTTGTATTTCATCATACGATTTTATAGGAAACACATCGTCAAGTTCATGTACCTGTTCATATATTTTTTCATGATCTGCTGGGGCCAGTCCGGCGATTGATCCAGGAATCAAAAATTTACTAGCGACATATGTTGGAAAATCACCTTGTTTGTCGCATTTTACTCGAAAAGTACACCCTTCATCAGACAGATCAAATACTTTAGCACCAAATTGGTCTGCATCTTCTCCTTCAATTGCATCAGTTATAATCTTGTGTAATTGTTTACCGTATCTTAAGATTTTTACACTGTCATTGTTTTCTGGTTCTTCATTGTGACTTATAACATATGTGTTGACTAGCCATTGCTCTCTCCTCAAAACCTTGCTGGATTTTTCTTGCTCTTCAGCACCGCCTCGTTGCCGGAGTTGATAACGTGCCTCTGATACTGGGCATCGTTCTCCTACAGTTTGCGGTGACACCACATTTATATATTGACCAGTTGCGAAGCTTTCCCAGCCATATGTGTAGTAATGGTAAAATGTATTTTGAGGTTTTTTTACATTAGGTAACAGCCTCAACTCACACGAGGTACCTGGTTTGAATCTTAAAACATCCTTGAATCCGGATGATGGTGCTTTCGAAAGTGATTCTTTGATAGAATCGAACATGCTTGTTGTGAATGTGCTCATAATTTTATTTTCTTATTATAGTATATTGTTTAATTTGTTTCAACGTTTTTGTTTATATATCTTTTTATATATTTGCTTTTTTGTAAAGATGGTTCAATAGTTAAAAAACTCCGGATGGCGTCATACTTTGTTGAGTGGTCTCCTAGTTCCATGTATAGGTTTAAAATTTCTTGATTCTCCAATACATATAAAAATATATTAGCTATGTTTTGTTTTTTGTTTGTTGACATACATACAAAACTGCAAAAACTATAAAATGTATGTTCTAAATCCTTATCATACAGAGACTGCACCGGATCGACTGTACTGTCTCTATACATGTTCATTATTCTACTGGTTGAAACTTTTTGCTGAATTGTAAAAAAGTCTCTGTACATACACCCCCTGCTGCTGCGTCATGACCACCTCCATCTATTAATAGTTTAGCCAATTTACCTACATCGACACTGCAATTTTTATTCTTACGTATACTTACTCTGTTTGAATCAGGATTTACAACAAATCCTATGTCAGCGCCTTTATCATCAATTAAATGATTACCAATATCACTTATAAGACTGTTAGCGAAGGTGCATATACATTTACATTTTTGTTTTTGTATACTCACATCCGCATGGTGATATACCAGGTTACTGGTCACTTTTTGCAATTTTTTTTCGTAAAACTCTATGGTCTTTCCATGTGCGGGAGTAAATCCCTTGAACCCGGTTCCAAAATCTTTCATGAATTTCTCTAACCGATCTCCTTGGTAATTCCAGAATACATAATTTAATTTTTTACTATGCGGGTATTGATGTGTCCAGCTGTCATAGTCGTCAACAAGTAACAACAATTTTTTCATATGATTGCTCATTTTATCATCTAGAGTGTGCTTGTACAATTTGTATATCAATTTAGCGCAGCTAGGGTACTCTTGGATGTATGTTCGGGCCTGTTTATATTTGTCTTTGTTTGCAACATGGGTCAGGTGATGATCTACAATGGTCACGTTTGGTTGATCTACTAAAACCAAAGAGTGCTGACTCACGTCTAGGTCCAGAATTATAATCTTGTTATATGTAGTTGGGTCATTTTTTCTAGACCATGCAGTATAATCATCATGAAATTTAGTAACAGTGGTTACTTTGTACGGTAGCTTATTGTTCGCGCACCAGTTTAGTAACATGTAGCTCATGCTACCGTCTAAATCTGCATCTGTAAATACAATGTTCTTCACTATGTTGTTTTAATTGATAGGTGGTAATTATATCCCTTCATTAGAGATTTTTTTATTTGTTGTTCAGGGTATCTTTCCCACGAAAAATTTGGTATGTTGTGATTATCCCAATAAACTGTGTTTGGGTTTATTGAAGCAGACAACCATCCGAAACCTCTGATACCGGAAATGTAGCAGAGACATGTTGATAAAGATATAAAATCTTCATCAGCAGAATTTGATATAATTTTTGTATCTAGACCCATATTGCTTAGATTAGTCACAATGTTATTTAAAATGGTCTTTGATTTATCAACGTTTGCTACACCTGGTGTTCCTATTTTATGATTACCATAATATATAGAACAGTTTTTATATTTTTTATGTAAATTATGTTTTAATATAATGTCTGGGAACGATGGTAGATTGTTCATTGAGATATAATTGGCATTCCGAGGACTTAGTATATCGCCTAATCTAGCATGTATTGATACAGTGTCTTGTTCCGGAGGTTTTTTTCTACTATTCACAATACTTCTCAACAGTTCAAAGTTTACATCACCTTCATTTTTGTATTTTGTATTACGTTTTAAGTATTCTTCTGCAATACTACCTTTAAAACCTAGACCCTCTTGCATGTTATATCTAATAAAATCTGCTAATCTATACAGGTTCATTTGTTATTTGTAATCATTCTTTAGTGTATTTATTAAATCTTTTGCTTTTGTTTCAGATGTCTGTTTAATGGTTGTTAGTTTTAAATTAATTGCTCAATATAGATAGGGTACCGATAGTTTCATTCATCTGTTCTGTTTCGTTCACGTTTTCTTGTTCTGTGACTGTCAAAGTACCATAGTCTATATCCATCGCACATGTACCGAAGTTAGGACCGAACCGGTTTTTCATCATACCTAAATTGATTACATTCAATTCAGCATCTTCATCTCGCTGCCATATACTCACCACACAATCTGCTGTTGCTCCCATACCATAACTTTCTCCGACTGTATCCAATCCCGGGTCAGTCTCGTTGTAACCAGAACGGTTTAACTGAGTTGCGGTGATGACCGGGCATTCAAATTTATATGACATGGCTCTTACATTCTCAGTTACCTTTTTAATTTGTTCATAACTGTTTGTACCAGGTGGACCTTTCAACAGGTTGATATAATCTAGTACTATTGCGTCTGGGCGCATCACTGTTTGGCATAACTTATTAATATATGCTGTTAGTTGTTGAGGTGTCACGGTACTAGGAGGAAACTCTTTGACGATCAAAGAACAATCTTTGTGAGTGTTCTTAAAATTTTTAATAGATTCTTTCAAATATTCTACACTTAAATGAGTCTCATTTATAGGTACCTGTGCTATGTTTGAGCTCAACCTCTTAGAGTATAGCATCTCTGACATTTCTAATGAAACTAACAACACATTTTTACCCTGCTTACATAAGTTAGTAGCTATATTACCTAGCAATATACTTTTACCTACATTAGTCTCTCCAGCGAAAACATACAATGCCCGGCCAGTTTCTACAAAACCCCCATTGAGTTTTTTATCAAGCCATTGCCAACCGGTACTCACGTACTTCTCTTCTCTATTTATATCGTCTACATGCCGGTCGATATCTTCAAAATAATTTACACCTACATCAACATTCAAATTAATGTTACATGCAGATTCAAATTTAGTTAATAGATCTGCCGGCTCTAAACTCCCGGAAGAGCCTTGATCTACAACCTCCATCAAGGTACTATACACTGCACGTTCCTTAATGAACTGTTCTGTGTTTTTATACAATTCATCTTTATTATAGTTTTTATCGATATTCTTGATGTAACTCACAGTGATCCGGACTGCGGCTTTTAAATCGTCATTATCACAACGTGTTTTAATTTCTGTAGAGCTTGGTAACTCACTGTGATCATTGTAAAAGTCTACTAACAAATTGTATGTCTGCTTAATGTTAGAGTCTTTGATATGCTCCGGTTTGAGATAATCTATCACACTAGCTAGATACCTTTCATCTGTCATACAGTTGTATATGAGCACGTGCTCAAATAACTGCTCGTCTATACCTATCATGTGAGTATTATAAGGTATTGTTACTCACCATACAACTTTAAAAATTTGTCCTGGCTAGACAGCCAGTCTGGGTCTTCTATAGAGTGTAAGCCGGGAGAGTCGTGAATAGCGTGTATCATACATGTACCGAGTTTCAATTGCTTGGTATTTGCATCAATACAGCTAGCTATGTCATAATGATGAAAGTCAAATGTATCATTAAATTTCCATTTTTTCTCCCGGGCACGGTGTATGTTCACTGCAAGAAACACACCATCTAACACGAGACATCTAGATGGAGTTGGTCCGAACGTTGTAGACATCACTTGATTTGTATCAACACCACGCGGGTGGAAAACAGTACCGCTCCATGTATCTCGCTCGCTCATCAAATGCCACAGGGTAGGTTTACCATGTTCTATTTTGCATGTACTAGCACCGGCGAGGCCGACAATATCATATTTGTCGGCGTATAGCGATTTGTATAATTTTCCTCGCAATTTTAAATCATCTATATATAAATCATCATGACAAAATACAATTATATCATGTTTTTCTGCTATTTTTTTTGTTAAAAATTTATTATAACATTTAGGTAGTCCTTGTTTATTGTTTGTTACAAACTTGAATTTAGCTTGGTTTTCCAAGCTGGCTTTACATGATCCTAATCTTGTATCTTTCCATGATTCATTTTGAGTACAGCTCACAATGAGTATAGGTTTAAGTTCAATTTTTTTATTTTTCATTATAATATTAAAAATGATGAGTTATTAGATAGACTAGCTACTCGTTCATATATGTTACCGTTGACTTTAAACAGTGTATGTTCTGGTAGATCCACCATGTTACCATGCTGTGTAGAGCTGAAACTACCATCCTTAGGGTCATAAAACAGAGTGCTTCCAGATCTAGCTACATACAAGAGGTTGTATTTTTTATTAAAAATAAACAACCCGTACGTACCATTTATCATGTCTAACACTCTTTTCACGATATTTGTTATTTCTTGCTCAGTATGTCGGGTAGCTATATACATCTCTAGTAAATAGGGTATTATACTCGTGTCAACATTGCATTTGCTATGTGGTGCATACTGTTGTTTTAGTTTTTCAAAATTATTAATGACACCATTATGACCAACGATCCAATTTCTGCTCTCGAATGGGTGTGTTGTAGATGGATGATAGTCTCTTACACTACCGGTCGGGGATTGTGTATGACCTAAGTGTATTTTAATATTCTCATCTATTACATCAGTATATTTTTTAGTCCCGGGAGATTTTGATATATGTAGAGATCGACCATCTTGAGAATCACTCACAAAAACATGACCGTTTGCGAAATTGCCCCTTGTTGTGTTTAATTTGTATAGATCTTTAAATCTATTGTAACAAGTAGAACCGTATACACCACACATATTACAGTCTCTCGCAGTTGTATTTGTCCCATGGTATATCTATTTCATACTCCACTGGGTCAATTAATTTATTATCTACGAATCCTTTGATTCTGCTACTGCATGCGGTGCATCTACCACATGCTTTAGTACCACCTTCATAACAGGTCCACGTTTTACTGAAATCCAAATCACTATCTACACCTAGTTTAATTATTTGTTGTTTTGACATTTGTAACAGAGGTGCTTCAATAGTCACCCGATCTCGTCTGTTCAAACTGTTCACTAGGTTCATGCAACTAATAAACTCTTGAGTACCATCCCAATAACCAGCCTCACTATCAACTTGTGCGGCGCCATGGTACACAACGCTGGCTCCGATACTCTCCGCATAACCAGTACAAATGGATAGTAAGATCATGTTTCTGTTAGGTACATAATTGACGGTTTGTGGGTCACCTAGTACATCTGCAGTTTTTGCTACATCTATACTATCATTGGTCAATGAGCTAGACGTTATAATGTTTTTTAAAAATGTTACATCTAAAACTTTGTGACTGGTGCTGACATTTTTGGTTATCAATTCGGCATGTTCAATCTCTTTGCTATGCCTCTGACCATAATCAAAAGTGACTGTATGTATTTCATCAAAATCCTTGCGTGATTTGTGTGTATAATACAGTATGGTTGATGAGTCTATACCACCGCTGACCGGGATTATGCATTTTTTCATACATAATTATAGTATACTAACATAAATAATTCAAGCTATGAACAGAGACAATCATTTAATTTTCGAAAGTTTTGAGAGACGTGCCAGGACACAGCGTGTCAGACGCATTTTTGCTGAGGGTTACCAGTATGATACTGAATTGACAGCACAACTGGTGGAACAAATTTTAATAGAAGAGGGTCTCATGGGAACCTTGGGTAATCTGGCCGGTAAAGCTGTAGGAGCAGCTAAAACCGGAGTGCAAAACATCGCTCAAACAGTTAACGATAAGATGTTACAACCAGTTATACAGAAGGCTATAGAATGGTTGAAGGCAAATGATCCAGATACTTTGGTCAAAGTCACAACAGCAGCTCAAGAAGGGCCCCAAGCGTTAGATCAAGCGCTAGATGAAGAGGGGGCTGGTCAGGTAGAGAATCAAATAGCTAATTCACCGGAACCGCAAACAGTCAACGAGGGAGTAGATGAATACAAGGAGATGATTCGCGAGCATATTTTATATTTACATAATGAAGGGTTACTCGGTAACATTGCCAAAGGTCTCGGAAAAGTTGGTACAGCAATTGGTAAAGGAGCTAAAAAAGCTGGACAAGCTATTGCCACTGGCGCGAAAGATGCTGCAGGTGGTTTCAAACAAGGTTATAATGATCAACAGGCACAAGCACAACAGACGCAAGCACCGGATGTGGCAAACAAACCGATGCCTGCGGGGCAATTAGACCCGAATAATCCTACTGATGCAGAGCTTCAACAGTATGATGATAATGAGAACCAAAAAATAGACGGTTCGCAGCAAGCTGGTGATAGTAGTGAAAAATACCGGATGGGGCATGATAGAATTTTTGGTAACAAAGAAGAGCAACCAGCCGCGGCCGGTGGTGAAAAGCAAGGCATGATGAAGAAAATTATGGGATGGGTTAAGGAAAATCCCAACTTAACTAAAACAGCTGCTGTCGGTATATTAGGGGCAGCTAGCTTGGCGATGGGAGCTGCTTTACCTATGATTATTGCCCGGTACGGGGCAGGTTTTGCTGCTGCTGGTGGTTTAGCTGGTTTTCAAAAATATAAAGAGCTTAGAGCTCAAGGTCTAGAGCCAATGGAAGCTTTGAAACAAACGGCTACAGACAAGGATGTTTTATCTCGAGGACATACCGGTGGGGCTGTAGGTGTTGGTTTAGGTGCTCTAGGTGATGGTATCAGCAAAGTATCTTCAATGATGAGTGGAGCTGGTGGTGGCGGAGATGCTGCTACACAACCTGCTCAACCCGGTGCTACAGCACCTGCTCAACCAGCACAGCCTCAAATGAACTGGGATGTTAATGGGGATGGGATACCAGACGCTACACCGTCATGGAAAATGGCCGGTGCTCCTACTATCAAAGAAGATATACTATGGAGACCCGGATGGGCTAACAGACCTATCAACTAATTGTACTGATAATCTTCTTTTAGTTTTTCTTCAATGACGGGAAGAACCTTGTCCCATATTTCGTCATTATCTCTCCACTGCTTGTAATAACCTAGCTTGGTACCATCAGGTAATTGGTATGTACTACCGGTTTGTACAATTGCACCATGATTTACTGCAATGTTTAACAGTCCGGAGTATTTATCTAACCCAGTTTTAAAGTTTAAATACATTTCCGCCTCAAGAAACGGTGGTACAAACCGGTTTTTGACAGTCAGAGCACGTAACGTGGTACCACTATATGTTTTAGCCTCTGCGATCATTTGATCAGACTCGTTATTTTTGTCATGACGCTCATCTTTCTTGGCCAATTGCACCAACACACTGGCGAGATACACTGGTCCTTTACCACCGGCTTGGTTTTTTACTAGAGATGGAAACATAGCAGCCGGATCATCATAAGTATGATTACTGAACAATATGGTAGTGTCAGCTTCTGCTGCTTTGAATGTGAGAGTCCTCATCATGCTCTTGAGCCCTTTGGCTCGTGTGCCCATATCTACCGCGGTTTTGTCCTTGGTGATGTCTTCCATCTCTTTTTGACTAGCGAGGTTACCTAAACTATCAATACTTATGATAAATTTACCTTGTTGTTTATTTTCAATGATATGATCTAAAAATTTTACAATTTGGTTACGGGTCTCTTCTACAGTTTGCACTGGGACATATTTAACTTTTTCCGGGTCTAAACCAACTCCACGTACACTATTTTCATCTACTGCAGCTTCTGTGTCAAAAATCACTGGAATCATACCTTCGCGTTGAGCTCCAGCTAATATCTTATTGATTATGTATGTCTTACCTGCCATACTCGGACCGGCGAAACCAGTAACTCTACCTTTTGGTACACCTTTGTACAAACTACCACTAATTATGCTGTTTAGCACAAGACAGCCGGTATCGTGCCAGTCATTGACATTACTCAACGTACTCTCAGTTAAAAACCCGGCTAACGGGTTCATTTTATCTATACTATCTAATGCTTTGAGAGCATCAGCGCTAATGTCTGATTTTTTACCCATCTACTGGCTCAACTGTTTCTGCTTTTTCGGCAGTTTCATCAAACAATTTCACTTCTTTTGCTTTTCCGGCAGCTGGGCCGAAAGCTTCAGTATCTTCAATAGGTGGTGGGTTTGTATTGGCTTCTTTGGTCATCATTTTTTCGTATTGGTCCAACAATCTGTTGTCTAAACCGAACTGCTCTGAAGTTGCGAGCGAGGATTTGTCGAATGTCCAGCTGACTCCTTCTGGTCGTTTCTCTTCTTCAACAAACTCTCTAAAAAAGAAAGGTATCAACTGTACTGCTAGTTGTCCAGTTTGTTGATTAGGTTGTATAAACAAAGTCGCGGGATTTTTCAATGAAATAGACTGATCTGTTTCATTATCATGTTCTCCAATGATGGTTCTGCCGGCGGCGTCAACGATTACTCTTAAATTTAAGCTCATGTATATATGATATAATATTATATGACAAAAATCCACATATATTCAATATTTTTACAATTTGTTCATGTAGAGAACAGTTCAAATAAATCAGTCTGTACTGCCATGCCAGGTTTTTTTGCTTTCCATTTCACACAATCGTAAAATCTTTCGATGATACTATATACAATCTTGTCAAACATTAATTCTCGATCCACTTTGAATATTTCTTTGAATTCATCCGGATAATAGTACTTGTAACCTATGGCATTCACCCCGTATCTGTTCGGTTGTTGTACATACAAGTATCTCACCTTGTCACCATTACCGATAGATTCATATTTGTTCTCAATATTTAATTTTTCTAAGATTTTGTTGTGTATATAACTAGCTTTCACATGGATCGGCATACCTTTGCACGTGTTAAACTCATCACATCTACTGGCATATTTATCATATTCCTTACAACCCATCGCGAAAGCGATGTCTTCTACTTCCAAACTCTTGAATATATCGTATGTTTCATGCAACAGCTTGTTGGTTTCACCTAGGTTTCGAGTGGTGAGCATTGTTTCGATTATTTTCTTAATATACGGCTTCACAGGTTCGGGTATGGTGGTTCTCACTACCTCTACACCGGTGTACTTGAACTTATCAACAGGTATACCTTCATCATCTAACACATGTAGAACATATCTCTTTTTTTCTAGAAACATACCTACATCTGCTATACACTCTCGTTTGAAAACGAACCGGGGATCGTGACTATTTAAATTACGTTGAGCCCATTTAGTAATCTCCACGTTCAAATGATCCTCAATGTCTTGTACTATTTTATATGTATGATCAGCAACTTTACCGGATTCACACAGCTCAAGAGATTTGCTGTCATTTATACATTTTATACTAATGTAGCTTGAGTCCGTATCATTATATTTGACTACATCTTCAACACGTAAGTTGTCATTACCTGTCATTTGTTTTATATAATCATACAGTATTTTATTTGATTGCTTGATAACAGCTTGGCCAGTTAATGTTATGCTTCGCGCGATGTCACTGTCTCCCATAGGTGCATATTTGTTACCGAAGTAACCGTATATACTGTTGATCAATATTTTTACTGTATATTGTTTTACCCACCAAGTTTCAGATTCATTTTTTTTGTTTTGATATTCTGATGTTTCGGGATCAAGTTTTGATAACTCACGGCGTGTTCTATCCAATTCCTTTTTGAACTCAACACGTTGCGCATACAGCTTGTCTACAATTTTAGGTATGATGCCTTTTGTTTTTTGGCTAAACAGTGCTTTAGCTTTTGTTATAGCTATTTTTTCTTTTTTGATGAATTTTAAGAATTTATCGTGTGATAAATTGAATAACTTACCGTTCACATGCTTCACTGTTATATGATCCGGGGTTTTCTCTACAACAGAACCTATTTTAGTTTCCGGTGACAAATTCAGTGTTATCATGGTACTAGGATATAGACTGTTAGCATCAAAACTTACAATGTCTTGTTGAAAACCACGCTCTGGTTCTCCTACATACGCTCCTTCGTATTTACCATCTTTTGTGTTTTCTTTTATAAATGTTGGTATTACATAGCCGTCTTTACGTGCTTGTATGACGGATGCACCTGTGATTACAGTTAATGTCCCCATGGCGCTTTCTAGTGGTGATAGTCCCACATACGCCAACATTCTCAGCAGTTTAAGGTACTGCAACTTCTCTTCCATCCGGACAAGTAGGTTTACGTCTTGTATGTTGTAGTCTACGAATGTTTTCCAATTTTCATCTGCTAATTGAGCTAGATTCATACCGCCATAGTCTATTTTTTTATCACCTAGTTCGAACTGTGCAATGGTGTCGAGTTTGTAATTCTCCCGGAGACCCATGCTGAATTTCTTGTATATATCTAGGTAATCTAAACTAGAAACACCTTTTATATACCACCGGAAACGGCTCTTGCCAAACTGACCGGCGATCTCACGGCAGAACACTTCACCTACAGGGCTCAGTTGTTTATATTCATTCTCATCCAAGATACGACCCATTCGTGAAATTATGTATGGTATGTCAAATAATTCACTATTCCAACCAGTTATGATATCCGGGTAATCATTTTTTATATAATCCAAGAAGCGACGTAGCATCTCAACTTCTGTTTTGCAATGATAGTATAATATGTCTTTTTTAACAATGCTACCACCGGGTGTTTCAATATCTGTAGTATCGTATTGTTTGGTACCCCAAGAATAAAATTTATTTTGTAATGTATCGTATATGGTTACTACATTGATTGGGTGAGAGGGGTTATCTACATCTGGAAATGAATCTGGGCTGTATGTTTCAATGTCTATAAATAATACCTTCAAAGGATTTTCTGTGAATTCCGGAGATTCGTTTTTTTCCCAGTACTGATCTATTAAAAATTGTTGTTCACTAGGTATATTTTCAAATACCCTTTTTACACCGCAGTCTTTTACAAATTTGTATCGATCGTATTGTGTCCGGAATGATCGTTTTTTTACCGCGGTATTGAATATGCTCTTACCGTTAGATTTACCATTAGTTTCATAGTACACATACGGGTTGAAACTCGTGTCATAACACACCCGGTTTCCAGAGTTGTCCCACGTGAAGAGTTTACACGTTTCGTTTTTAGCGTCGTAAATTATATTCCTATACACACTCTAATTATAGAGTATATATGTGAATATATCAATATAAATTTATAGTTTCGCGGATACTTTATATTCTTCTAGTCTCTGTTGAAATCCGGAAACCACATCACCTAAAACTTTACCAACTTGAGCCGGTGGTAATTGTGACTCCATAATGTTGTCAATCTCTCTAACTAGAGCTGAGCTCAGATCTAACACTTCTTCAAGTACGATTTTGTAGTCTGGGGCTGAAGTTTTTGTAGTTTTTGCTTTTTTAGTTGTTGGCATGTTACTATTTATATTACCACATCTGTTAATCAACCTGATATATTTTTAAATATTTGTTTCTATTGTTTTCGTTTTCTAACCACATACTACACACATGCGCGTGATTTCTATCACATGTTGACATGTAATGTTTCTTTGTAGATAGTAATGTGTTGAGCTGTTCATCTAAACAGTCTACTGTCTTGAATAAATGTTTACATTTATTGTAAACTCCTATGTCTTGACACACAGTCGGGATACCCAAAGCTGCACATTCTAAAAATTTTATATCACTTTTACCGCGATTGAATTGGTTGTCTTGTAGAGGTACAATCGATGCAGTTATTTCTAATTTAGATATTTCATATGGGTAATCATACAAATGGTTCCATTTATGATACTCAATCTTACCACTGTTCACGTATGATTTCAATTGGTATGGGATCCCTCCTACAAACACCCATTGATATTTGTTGAGTGTTTTTATTATATAACTATTCACATGTGACAAATCATCGATGTGTTGATTATTATTTTTTATATCAAAATGTGAACTACTCCCGGCGTAAAGTATCCTAGGTTTTTTCGCATGCTTGTCATAAATTTTACTTCTTTGCTTGGTATTATACATGTTACCTATCCAGAATCTTGGTGGGTAATTTGGTATAACTGTTATGTTTTTTTGATTTGTATTGTCTTGATAATATTTTTTAAGAGCTGGAGTTGTAACTGTCATCTCATCGCAAAGTTCCATCATACGTTTGATACCGTCAATTATGACCGGGTCTGTAAAAGCAGTCCGGAACGGATTATAATGTGGAATATCCTCTCCAAAACATACATCATCAATATCATATACCAATCGGATACCGAGATTATTTTTCAAATAATTTAAGTATTTTTCCTGTGTAGGGCTCGCTTGTCTCTGTACTCTAACAGTTCTCACACCAGAAAAATGCTTGGGATCTGTCACCATCATGGTAGAGCTTTGCATCACACACATTCTGTAACTGTTCAGTATTTGTTCCGGCCACAACATTCTCCAATGGCCACATCCGGTGTAATCAGCAACGAAATTTAAAAATCTAGGCAGTGTATTTTCCGGTAATTTTGAAGTTGGTGGTGTGGTAGGTGCCGGTTTGTTGAACTGAAATGAAGTGTTTCCGGTAGGGTTTAATGGATTTACAAACATTTTAGTTAGACTTGTCTCTTGTGAATGGTACCCTCGTGGTTATACCGTTCTCTTTTTTGAGGAAAATTATATCACCATCTCTTATTTCGGCTTGTGTGGTGAAATTAACACTTTCCTTTCGATGAGATATTACATACATACATTCATTATATTTTTCTAGTCTCTCTTTTAATATTTGTATGACAAGGTCAACACCCTTCTCGTCCAAGCTACTATCAAACAGTTCGTCATATACACTCACGTTGAATGCTACATCTCCTTGCAGTCTCCGTATATCCATAAATGTGAATAAGCATGCGAGATCTATATTTTTTCGTTCAGCTCCACTAAAATTGAAGTAGCTACATATTTTGCCTTTGTCATCTACGATTTGTTCTTCAAAATACTCATTGAAAAATAAAACACAATTACTATCCATTTTTTTCAAGTAATATGATAGTTTATTGTTCAACAACTGCAATATCTTTTTTACAATGTATGATTTTACCCCTTCCTCCGATACAACAAACTTCACAACATCTAAATCTTTTATATTTTCTTTTATATTATTAATGTTATCTTTAATTGAAGTTATTCTAGACTCGGTATCTTTTATTAAAGTATCGAATTGATTGGATTGGTTGTTCAATTCTTGTATGTCTTGTTTCAACTCAGTCTGCCAGTTGTTCAGTTGTTCTTTACGAGTGTTGTAACTCTCTAGTTGTTGTTCGACTAGTTTAGCTTGTGATATGGAATCGTTATTTTTGTCTATCCGGTCTTCAAGTTCAGTTTTTACGTTTATTAAATCATTATACTCACATGTACTATCATCTACCGCTTGTTTATATGTTTTTATGTTTTGTTTTATATTTATTTTTTCTTGTTCAATATGTGTTATGTCGTCATGATCTATTTTTCTCAAGCATGTAGGACATATTGGTTCTGATTTCACACCAGACAGAGTTTCTAGCTGTTTTAATGATATATTGATGTTTGTTTTTTTCTCTATAATTTCAGTGTTTATTTTAGATGTCTTACTCTTGCATGCCGCTAGCCTTTTTTCTAGAATGTCTGATTTAGTTATATATTCTGTCGAGTCTAGCAGTTTTGTATTTTTAATTTTACTTTCTATATCTCGTAACTCTGCTATGTTGTCCTGTTGTCTTGTCTTATACTTTTTAAGTTTTTCATACTTGCTATTGTCATGTAAGTTTTTTTGTTCATTATAATTTTTAAGAGAGTTTTGAACTTCATCAAACACGGTACATTCAGTTTCTAATTCACGGCGCTTTTCGTTATATTCATTTCTCAACATGGTTATCATACCGCTAAAAACTTCTAAATTTAATATACCTTCTATAAATTTTCGCTTATCTATGCGTTTCTTTGCCATGAAAGGTATTGTGTTGTTTACTGTCATTAATATACAGTTTTGAAACACATCCTCAGAAGTGTTTATGAGGTTGTTGATAAAGTCTGTTGTATGTAATATTGTGTCTCGAGTACAGTCTTCGCCATCCTTGTAGATATAACACTTGGTTGGATTTAATAGTCTAGTTATTCTATATTCTGTACTTTTTTGCTTGTCTTGTATCTCTATTGACAACGATACTTCACATCTACCAGGGGATATATTATTACATATAAACTCTTTTTTTAACTCCCTCAATGTACTACCATACAGTGCAAAATATAAAGCATCGGCGATAGTACTTTTACCCACACCATTGCGGCGGTCAACCTTGTCTTTATTTATACCTGTTATGATATGCAGACCTGGCCGGAAGTCTATTTCTACTGGTGTATCTCCGACCGATAAAAAATTTTTGATTGATAATTTTCTAAACTGTATATGTTTCATATCAAATATTATCTAGTTCATTTACAACGATTGTATAAATTTGTTGTATATTGTATTATTTTTTCTTTATTGTTTATATCTAATAAATTTACAAATTCATCTATTGCAGATTCTATGCTAACTCCGCTTAAATCGGTATCTTCGTCAGATAAACCAAATCTATCAAAATTTATGTTGTAATCTGTAGTGAGAATCAATGGCTTGTATGAACTTAAAATTCTTAACAGCTGTTCTATCTCATCAGGTGATATGTTCTTATCTACAACAAAACGTACTATGTTGTTTGATATTTTATTTATAATATGATTGTCAATATCTCCATGCTCTACTAGACCGCTTAATGTTATTTTTTCATGTGTAGGGGATATTTTATTTTCACAGAAATTGTACTTTTTATTATTAATATCTAGTATATAGTAACCTTTAGTCTGTCCAGAATCACCAAAATCCATTTGATACGGATTACCTAGATATACAATTTGCCCATTCCTATACTCTCGTTGTTCTCTGGTATGAAAATGTCCGGTTATCACTAGATCTGTTTTATCCAGAAGACTTTTCGATTTTATACCATGCTTACATACAAAGTGTTGAGACAAGTTAAAGTTCTCAATTTCAAAATGACCGAACAATATATCACAGTTCGGAATTTGATCCGCGGTAACGCCCCATGGGGCAAAAGCCAGACGGTTAGAACCATGCTCATGTACATATATATCCTTATCAACCACACATATATTGTTCCACCCGGACAATATACTCATACTGTTAACATCTGAACGATCCTTGTAGTATGCATCATGGTTACCCACCAACATTATTATATTAAATTCATTAAACTTATGTAAAAAGTCCGTCACGTGGTGTATGGTGTTTACAGCAATCTCATCTCTATAGTGAAATAAATCACCACATATGATTATATCTTTTATATTTTTAGATTTCAGTTCATCTAGTAACCAATCTCCCCATTCATCACATATATCCAACCACATCTGACTATTCTGATGCACTCCAATATGGATATCAGATATACAACATACTTCATGATGTTTAAACTGAAAGTTGTTTAAATTCATCAATATACAATCAAGATTATTCGTCGTCTGTACTATCAGCTATGTATACATGCGCACCTGTCGCTGATGAACCGTCATTCATCAACTCTTGATACACTTGTTCCTGGTAATCATTAATTGTTTCGCGTTGCTTTTTTTCTTTTTTAATTCGATTAATAAAAGCATGAAACGCGATTGTTGTAAAATAACCAAAAGGATTGTCTCTGTTCTCTAAGTCAAATTTTTTATACTCTAGTGCCTGCATCATTTTGAGTATAGCGTCACCAACCATCTCGTCTTTATAAGTATAATTTATAAAATTTGGTGCATATGATAGCCCTTCAGCAATTTTCTTAACGTATGTAGCGAGTTCGGTGCTAATTTCATCAGTATCGTAATACACACGGAGGGCTTCCATAAACTCTTTCTGGTTTACGTAAGTGTTTGTGTCTTTTCTACTCGCTCGTTTTCGTTTCTTCAACGGTTTTGATGTTGTATTTGATTTTTTCATCGTCATATAAAGTGAGTCTTTTTTGCCCATGTTTGATCCCATATGTTAGTTGGTCCATAATATCTACTATTATAAGATCTTTCTTACCATTATGCAATCTTAAACCTCTTCCTATACTTTGTATTATTTTTATTTTAGCTTTACCACCACCAGCAAAAACAATATAGTGTAAATTTTTAATATTGATTCCAGTGGAGAATATTTTTGATATTGCTACAATAGCTATATCATCATGTTGTTCCATCAACTGTCTTATCTTCTCTCGCTCTTCAATCTCTACATCTCCTTTTATATAATATACTTGTTTGTCTGGGTTTTGTTCTATTATGTTGTCATGGATTAACTGACCATGTTCTATATAATCTACCATTATTAAACAATTGTTTTTAAAATTCTTACATAGTCGTGCAATTAGTTTATTTCTGTATGTATTTTTTGTTAAAAATTCTACTTCTTTTCTGTATCTATCATTAGGGTTGGTGCAATGCTCCGGTGATTGGTTGTAAGATAATTTGAGTACTTGTGCCTGTACATTACCTATAAATTCTTGATCTCTCAAATCTTTGCTCGATTTCTCGTATAATTTAGGTCCTATCAAGCCGTATATATTCCATTGATCTAACTTACATTCTGGTAAAGTACCAGTCAGACCGTATTTGTTAGGGGTTATGATACTTGACACAAGTTTGTTTATTTTATTACCTTTTCTTAGCATGTGTACTTCATCAACGACTAATAGATCTATGTATTTTATCCAGTCAATATCTGTTTTTGAGCTTTGTAAGATACCTACATTGGCTACAATCACATTGGATGTCGGGTCTAACGGTTCATCACCGGTCCATTTACATGTTGTGAATGATACATTGTAGTCTTCAAAATCTGAATGTGTTTGATGTACTAGATTTAGAGTGGGTACTATCACTAAACATTTAAAATCGTTAGTTTTTTCACATTTTTTATATATAGACTCTACCAAGCATGCTGTTGTGAGGGTTTTACCACCGGCAGTGGCTAGTACTACTACACCTCTACCTATTTGCAGGCATTTTTTTACTATATTTTGTTGATAGTCTCTTAAATCTAATCGTAAACTGGCTAGATCATCTATAAAATATCGGGGTTTTATGTTGTTTAAAAACACATTACTATAACCAAATGATATGTTGTTGTATGTATCATTTATAAATTTCTTTATTTCATAAAATATTCCAGGTAAAAAGCGACCAGTTGGTGTGATAGCATACAACCTCTTAGGGGTGTATCGGGAGAAACGACGCTGAAATCTGTATTGCTTGTTCGGTATACTGAATTGTTCTCTGATGTGACCAAATAGATCTGGATCACACTTGATAATAGCAACATTTTTAGTATTATCCCAACTCAGCTGTACCAACTTGTTCATGTTGTTTCTAGTTTCATGATTTCTACAAGGTTTTTTATATCAAACGTCATGCTGCTCAGTATCCGCTCGGATTTTTCTAAAAATTCAATGATTACGTTGAGTTCATCTATCTTATTGGTTATATCCACTATACTATCATGTGTACTAGCCGCTTTTTCTGCAGCTGGTTTTGATACCTTGTATGTACTAGCGCTTTGTATCTTGTTCACGACTGTTTTTTTAAGAGATTGTTTCTTTTGGTTTAGTTTTACTACTTCGTGCTTGTGTCTCATCAGACGACCTACCCATTTATGCTTGTATGCCGGTAGTTTCATTTGGCAATCCCGTATGTTGAACTGGTCCAACTTAACATCTTTTTCAAGTTCTAGTATATATTGCTCTATTACATCCATAAATACTTATTATAGTATACTTTACACACATAATCCATGAATCTATTTAAAAGTTATTTCGTTAAAACTATCAATGAAGATAATGTAGCCGGTGCAGGGGGTGTATTTGGTGATGTTGGTGGTGGTTATGCTGATGGTGATGCGAGAATACCTACTTTTATTGGTTTTAAACCTGTAACTAAGCGTAAAAAACGTAGTAAACGTAAGGTTAAAAGGGAGCAATTGACCATATTGCGTAGAAATCTTAAAAATGTACTGTAAATAAATGAATGCCCAGTAAAAGTAAAGGAAAAGGTAATCGAGGTGAACGTGAAGTTGCTAAGTATCTTTCCGATTATTTTAAATTAAATTTTGAAAGAGTACCTAATAGTGGTGCTTTTGTTGGGGGTAAGAATTCGTCACGTCTAAACCGTTTATCTAAAACCCAACAGTTACTCACCGAGGGTGATTTGATAGTTCCAGAGGAGCTGTTCGGTATGAAGATAGAATGTAAATCATACAAGAAATTCTCATGGTTTCAACTGTTCACGGACAACAAGCAACTCAATTCGTGGATTGAACAAGCACAAGACACAAACAAAATATGGTTTTTGACTTTCAAAATCAGTTACTGTGGTACGTGTGTCGTGTTTTCACAAGAGTTTTTCGAGGAATACACCATACCAGACTCGTTTTTTATATACAAAGAGAAGTACATTATATGTGAGTTCCACAGTTTTTTTAAAAATAATACAAAAAAACTATTGCAACTGTGCAAAGATCCGTTATAATATAAAAGCCATGCTGAGAAATACCGTCGTTGACCGGTTTAATATAAATATAATCGATTATACTAGTTACTTCTGTACGGATCGTTCGATTGACATCGTCGATGAGCTGTACGATCACGGTATTAGTCCGATCGACGCGGATAAATTTCAAAACGATGTTCATGTAGCTACATCGCATCATATATTCAGTAGTGTGTGTGATTTTATTCTATCTTTTAAAGCATCTCATGAACGACCAGTCATGTACATCGATAGATCTAAATTAAATCAAATTGAATTGAGTCAATATTACACTAAACAACCGTTGAGTGAATTTATGATCAGTCTGTTCAAGTTCATGAAATCAGCAATCGGTATCAAATATCACGTGTCGTGTGTAGATTTTGACCAGTTTAAAAATCTTGTGAACAGTAGAGACGGTGAAACAATCGAGTTGTTGAGCGAGATACATAACGATCAAACATACAATTTATATAAAATGAAGAAGCATGTTGAAAAACATGGGTTGACCGGGTTGTCAAGAGATTTCTTCGACAATCAACGACTCAAACAAGTGTTAATCTAGATAAATACAACATCATAACATAAATAATATCATGAAACGTTTCGAACAAATCATAGAAGATCAATACAACCGACTTGGCATCGCCCTCGAGGCGGAAGAAGACGAGACTGAGAAAGATAATGCTGATCAAGAGAAAGAGATCCAAGCAGCTAAACAACAAACTGACAAAGCTGAGGACACCGCTCATGACGCGGAAACTGACGCTCAGTCTGCACGTCAAGAACTTGCCGGTGCTCGTACTCAAAAAGCACAATCTACTGCTCAAAGCAGCAGAGACAAAGCCAAACAAATGGGAGCTTGATGAAAAATTTCAACTCGTTGATCAACGAACTAGTTGGAATTAGTGAGCAACCAGAAGCAGGCGCACCACCACCGGAAGCTGCTGCACCAGCACCAGCCCCGGGAGCACCACCTCCTAGTCCAGCGCCAGGCGCTGGGGAACAACCAGACGCTAGCCCACCAGCCAATCTGTCACCAGCAGCAGAAGTTACACTGGTACGCTTGTTGCTCAAAGCTCTGGTCATAAATATCGAAGATTCTGACTTGAGCACCTTGAGCAAGATAGACCAACCGGAGATAAATCAAGAAAATGCAGAGCAAGTCAAACAGGACATCTTGAGCATCATCAACAATCAACAGACCCGTGGTGATAACGAGGATCGTATCGAGAGTGTGCATGATGCCATGAATTCAATCAACGAGAACAACCGCAAAGGCATGTTGAATAAATTTATACAGTTGATGAAAAAATATAGTGATGTTAATATAAACACATGAACTATCTACCACCATCGAAGAAACCTTTTAAATACAAGTCGTTGAAAGATGTGTATGCAGAATCACGTACACCTGTCAACGAGAGTGTGGAAATAATCGGAGTACCTCAAGGTGGTACTCAAGAGCAACTAGGAGCCATACCTGATGATTATTATCAGCAATTGAAACGTTTGGTGTTGAGCAAAGCTGATGGTGGGGTTGAAAATCTAGTGAAACAGTTGCTCCGACTTGGTCAATGGGAAGAGATACCAGAGATCGACACGTTGGTACTGGAGATATTTCTAGGATATGACATTGATGTACAAGTGTTGAACAAGCTTGTGGAGAAGAAAAAGAACCCTGGAAGCTCTTTAGGTAAACTAGAGTCACATGTGAACAAACCCGGTGTGTGGAGCCTGTATGATGCTGTGGACCCGCTGGCACACAAGTTGACTAAAAATTTCAAACAATTGTTCAAGGAACTCACCTTCAAAGTACAACCCAAAATAAACACCGTGAGTGTAGGTCCGGGTGAAGTCAGTCTAACCATGTTCACTAACGCAGTCAAAGGTGCTGTAGGTGATCTAAGAATTGGTGATATGGAACTGGAGATAAAAGGAGCCGGTGGTCGCCTAGGTAAGAGCGATTACACCAAAGGCATCGGTAGAGATGGTGGTAGCAAGTATATCAACACGCTGGTGAACCGAGGTACCGGTCAGCACTTCTCACAAGCAGAAACACCAATCATACGTAAAGAACTGTCAATTAAAGCGAAAGAGACATTGAAAAATGTAAACACGTTCAAGAACAAATTTCTAAAAAATCCGACTGAAGACACTCTAGAACTCAACGGACCAATCGAGCAGCTGTTGAAAAATCTAGAATCCTTACAAGATGCAAAACGTACTATCAATATTGACATAATAAAAAACAATTTACAGATAGGGTATGACAAACTTGGAGAAGGGGTCCCATTACAACCTAAAATGACGTTTGTAAAAAACATGAGCTATATATTCAATCGACTAGACAGGCTGAGCGGATTGAGCACAGACAGTATGGATTACAACTGGCAAGACAGCGCGCAGTACATGTTCAATCATGACTGGGGCATGACACCTCGGGAGCTAGCCGAGATATTTGTAGAGATGAGAACAGAGGAAATGGACCCGGGTTCTGTAGCTTCATTAATTTCCGCGCTCGAGAAAATATTTCGCAAAGTCGAGTTTAAAGATCAACTCACCAACATAAGCAAGCAAGTGAGTCGCGGGAAATCACTAGGTCAACACACATTACAAACCTTGCAAGCTGCTTTGCAAGCGACTTCCTATCAATCAGTTGATAAATTTGATAGAATACTAGTATTGAACCCAACTACAATGAACGCGAGTAACATCAAATTTGACCCTAGCAACGATGCCGGTCAACAATTGCTGTCTGTATACAGGCAACTTGTGAACAATCCAGACATTGTGGTGCAGAATGCCGGTGTTGATTCACGTAACAAAGGTATTGGTATTGGTGTGAGAGCATAAATAATGTTATGTTCACATTCAAAGAGTATGTATTACATGTAGAGAGTAAAAACACTCATCTAGAGCACATCGAGGATGAACTGATAAATCTAGGTGAAAACGGTGTAGAACAAGCGTTCTCTATGTTCACCGGTCTACTAGATACACTCAAAGGTCATGCTACCAATCCGGTGGATATAACAACAAAATGGGATGGAGCACCAGCAATTTTTTGTGGTACTGACCCAGCAGATGGACGATTTTTCGTAGGTACAAAAGCGGTATTCGGAAAAATACCCAAAATGAACAAACGTGTCACGGATATAAATCGTAATCATGGTGATGTGAAGCGTGGTGACTCGAAACAAGACAAAAGCATGTTGAGAAAAAAACTCAAAACAGCGTTTAAATGTTTGAAACATCTCGACATAGATGGTTATGTGTTACAAGGAGACATGCTGTATACAAAAGATTCTATCAGGCGCGCCACCATCGATGGTAAGGAACATCTAGTGTTCAAACCTAACACAATCTCTTATGCGGTACCAACTGACACGGAGCTCGCCCAACGAATATTGAAATCAGACATGGGTATTGTGTTTCACACCATGTACACCGGTGGTCCTACAATACATGACATGGGAGCTACATTTGGTTTCAAAGCCAACAGACTCACAGAGCATAGCAGCGTTTGGTTTGATGATGCAACATTCAAAGATGTGAGTGGGCAGATACACTTGACACCAGAAGAGTCAGCCAGCATAACAGAAAAGATACGTGAATGTAGGAATCATTTCTGGCAAATAAAACATGTGTTTGAATTTTTAAATGACACAGAACATATATCAGATTTAAAAGTTGAACTCAAAGCTCATATAAACAGCGCGATAAAAACTCAAGGTGAATTCGAAGCAGATTCTGTTAAATTTGCAAACAGTTTCATGGAGCGATATATCAACAAAACCACTGCAGCAATAGACAAACTCAAAACAGAAGCTGGACAAACACGCAAGCGTGAGGCTATGGAACGTGGTGTTCATTTTCTAGAGCAAAACACATCCAATATACAGATGATGTACGATTTATATTTAAAATTGATGCAGATTAAAAATATCTTTGTAAACAAATTGTCAAATTTAAGAGCAATGGACAGCTTCATAGAGCAAGAAGACGGTAGTTTCAAAGTCACTAAACCGGAAGGTTTTGTCGCAGTTGATCATATAGGTAACGCAGTGAAATTAGTCGATAGACTAGAGTTTAGTAAAGCCAATTTTGATCCTAATAAAAAATTTGGGTAATTTATGGAAAAGAAAAACACTATATTTTGTGATATTGATGGTACTCTATTTGAGTATCGTAAGTTTGAAACGTACATGACATCTAAACCAAAAGTCCTGTCTGGAGTTGTCGATAAAATGAATTATTGGAAAGATCTAGGTCATATGATAATATTAACTACAGCCAGACCGGAATATTTAAGAGATCATACAGTCAAAGAGCTAGCGGAGAATAATATTGTGTATGATAGACTGATCATGGAGATCGAGAGAGGTCCTAGATTCTTGATAAATGATATGGACCCAGGTAAACCAGGAGTACGTGCGACCGGTATTGATTTGATACGTAACGAAGGTCTAGGATCAGTTGATTGGTCACTACATAAAGACATGTAATGATACCTAGCTTTAAAGATTATGTTACTACCGGCGCTGACATTGCTTTAGTACCTGGAAGCTTCAAACCACCGCATAAAGGTCATTATCAAATGGTGAGCATCTACTCTGGCATGGCTGATGATGTTGTGGTGTTGATATCTGCTCCTAGTGAGAAGAGTGTGAGAAAGACCAAGACTGGCCAGGTGATAACTCCAGAAATGTCTAAAAAAATATTTGAATTATATGTTTCAAACTTACCCAACGTGACTGTAGAGATCAGCCCTCAACCTAGTCCGGTAGGAGCTGCGTATCTAGCACTCGAAACTTTGAACGGTAAACGTGTGATACTTGGTGCGAGTAAGAAAGACAATGACTGGAAGAGATGGTCTGGTGCTAAGAAATGGGCAGATTCTAAACAATTGAACGTGGAGGTATTAGACCCACAACTTACAGCTGTTGATATATTAAACAAGCCTGACGGAACACCTTACAGCGCATCTAATATACGTAACAATATTGACGATCCAAGTGTGTTTGTCTCAGATATACCAGAACATGTAGATCCGGAACAAGTGAAACGTATATTATCTGGTGTTTAAATATTGATATACTTTTACAGTCACGATTGCTAATGCAATAGTGACTAACAGTATACCGTTAAAATTATGAGCTACATGCTCACATGTACCTGATGTACAATCTAAATATTTTGTATCAACTTTATCAAATATAGTTTTCATCGTTTTAAATCTCTTACAAAGTCGTAAAATTCTTGTCGTGTATTAATATCCTTTTTATCTAAAAATGCCCCACTCATACGAGCTGTTTTCATAGTACTATCATGCTTGATACCTCTCAGTCCAGCACATGTATGGTTAGCTTCAACTAACACCGCAACACCGTTATTACCTTCGCATACTTGATTGATATACTTATGTACCTGCATGGTTAAATTTTCTTGAACTTGTGGTCTACGAGAGAACCACTCGACTATTCTGTTCAATTTACTCAACCCGATCACCTTACCATCTTTACCTGGTATGTAAGCTACATGCGTCTGTCCTATAAAAGGTAAATGATGATGTGAACAAAACGAGTTAGTCTTTATATTACCCTGAAATACTAAACCATCGTATTGATCTACATTATCAAATGTAGTGATGTTAGGGGGTTCAGTATAACAACCAGCCGCAAGATCATTTACAAAAGCTTTTGCCACACGTCTGGGTGTGTCAGCGCTGTTAGGGTCTGATCTCCAATCAAAACATAATGCATCCATGTATGCTTCATATGCTTTTGCTGCATTATCTATAATTTTCTCTCGCTCTTCTGGTGTTCTAGGATGATTACCGTTAGCGTATTGTAATTTTACGTAATCCATACAATGATTATATACACAAGCCTAGTTATATTCAAGTATTAAACATAAATAATTGTAATGAAATTTCACCATGTTGTAGAGAACGCGTTGAACAACACACAACTCAAGCGTGTTCGTATGAAAACTGATCCACGTGATCATCAATCTCCGTCTGACTCTCTACCGTATGAAGGTTATATTATAGAAGAGAACGAAGGAATGTTACGTGTGATGGTGATGGCACCAGACATGGACCAAAACACTATCGAACTGTCTCCGGATCAAGTGGAACCTCACGGAGGTACATTCGAGATGTTCAAGCAATTCGTGATGAACTATTTGAGTGATGTAAAAAGAGACGATTGTGATGAAGCGTCACACTACAACATAATCAACGCTGGAGACATTCAACACTTGGAAGCGTTTCTCAAGGAACGGGGTGTGGAGCGAGAAGAATTTGAGAAAATCAGTAAACTGTTTTTAATGTCATGAACAAACATTTCAAGAAAATTAAAAATCTTGTCGAGGGTATAGACAAATACGGCTATGACGAGGATGAAGTTAATGACGCAAAACAAAAAATATCTAGCGACAGAGAAGATAGCAAACTGAAGGGTCAATTAGAACCTAGTGGTGAGACTGGAGATCAAAAAATCCGCGCACCTCAGGATGCGGAAGGTAACATATTGACTACCACCAGTGATGAGGTGATGGACAGACAAAACCCAGGTACTGCTGACCGATTGAAAGACCCGGATGCTCATCATGACCAACTAGGAACTGGAGTGCATGGCGCTGCAAAACAAAAAGGTTTCTGGAAAAGCGTTCAACGTGGTATGAACACCTTTAAATCACTCAAGAAAATATACAAACAAGGTGCACCTGTGTTACCCGTCAGGCAAGGTCAGTACGAGGACGAGACAGGTAAAATACGTGAGTTTGGTAAAATTAACACTGGCATGGCCAACGCGGATCCGTATTACTTTGAATTTGACCATCTAGACATACCCAACAATCAACTGTTGGTATTGTATGGTACTGCAAACTCAGCCAACAGCTCCAATGCATACTCCAGACCAATAACATTACGAGTCAAAACTATCATACCCAACATAGGTGATAAAGACCCTAACAACCCAGACGATTTCAAATTGAAACCGGAAGAGAATCTAGAGGAAGCCAGAAAAAACCGGAAGAGTAAAATGAGACAGTCACGTGACAAAAAACGTGAAAAACGAGCGAAATACAAGCCCGGTAGCATGAAGCGAGAGCAACCACCAGAAGAAGGTAGTCCAGAATCACATGAAGGTGAACACGGGTTTGGCGCTCAAACAGATGATGAGAAGCGTGACCCTGGATTTAGACTGACTATAGGCAAACTGATGAACCATCCAGCGATCAAGGCGTTATTAGAACGATACAGATTGTTAGATCAAATTGAACGTCGTGTCAAAATAGGAGGTGTTTATGGTATAATGAACAAAAAGGATCCAGGAGACAACACTAGTCGCTGGAAGATCTACAGAAAAATTCAAAAAGACTATTTTCCTCCTATAATTTTTGAACCAGAGTTTCCTGATGAATTCGACAATGTAATGGCTAAAATTTTAAATCTTGAACCAGACAAATCAGCTGTATCCATGCTAGGTCTAGGTGCCATTGGATTGGCAGCTAGAGAGAGTGGTTTGATGGATACACGATCAGTCAAAGAAGTGGCCATGGCTGTCATAAAATATGCTGAAGCAGACCCGGAAGTAGAATCCGAACCAGATGCAGACCCGGCACCACCACCGACCAATACCCCTGAAGGTGAACCGGACACTGAACAATTTCCAAAAACACCAGTTGAAATACCAGGACGCAAACCCGGTGGTAGCAGAGTTGGAAGTGATGGAGGTAGCAGAGTACCGCTTCCGAAACCCCCTGTAACAACTCAACCCTCACCCGTGACTGGAGGTGGAGGAGGTGGTGGTTCGAAAAAACCGGGCAAACCGGCCAAACAAGCTCCAAATCTAGGACCAGGTGTTCCCACCCCGTCGCCGCAAGCACCGAGTTTAGGTGCAGGTAGTGTATCACCGGCAAAGCAAGCTCCTAGTTTAGGTGCAGGTAGTACCAGTGGTTCTACAGCCAGTTCAACTAAATAATATACACACCATGAATGATAAACTTAGTAAAATAAAACAGCTAGTAAAAGGTGCTGAACATGTCAATGAAGTCCGCTTCTCACAACCCGGGGAGACGAACAATCCGGAAGACCCAGACATGAACATCTCTCAAGAGAGACTGGAGCGTATGGGTTCTGAGATTCTAGCCAGTCCACTGCTAGTTACAGAAGATGATGTGGTCAAGAGAGAGGTTATCCACAGAGCTCTTGATGGCTGTCCATGTGCCACACAGGAGTTGCTTTGGATGTTCAGACAAATGAAAAAAGGAGTATATATAACTCGGAATTCTGATTTTTGTGATAGAGTCAATCCTGGTATATTGAATTCATACAAAAGTGCATTCCCTGGATACGATGTACAGGGTGATGGTCCATCTAAAGATGATAGGTTTAAATATGAACCATCCGAGAGTAAACCGAAACGTAAAAAAAGTATACTAGATCTAGATGATGACGATGATGATGATACACCACCACCTAGAAATATTAAAAGTCCACTGGACCTGTAAGCATGGACCGTGATCAACAGGCAATATACGAGAACTACACTGAAGGGTTTGCTAAAGATGCTGGTAAATTGCTAGGTAAAGCTTATGATCGTATCAAAACCGCTGGGAAAGATTTTACAAGTGGTTTCAAGGATGAGCAAGATGATGAACCTAAAAAACCTCGCCGACGACCGGATTCAACTATACCCAACCTCCCGGTACAATTGGCACCTCTAGACGGTACTGTAGACAACTACAAACCTAAAAAACCAATCAGTAGTACTAATGTGAATGTATCTAACGATCACCCGATTCGAGACATACTAGGTGGAAAAGATGAGAAACCGGTCAAGAAACCTGAACCGGTCAAGAAACCAGAACCACCTAAGAAACCGGAAACAGCTGAGGAGCCTGAATCGTCTGAACCTGGTACATTTAAAGACTACATGTCTGATGTTGATGATTCGGAAAAGCAAGGTTTGTCCGCGTTAAAGTCTATGATTGACGCGCATAAAATATTTCCTAAATTGAGAAATGAGATTGCTGCTCGTCCGGAACAGAAAACAAAAAATATACTAGAAATTCTGGCAGACCCTGATACAACAAGACTACCCACACCCTTCGGTGACATTGATGTAAGTTCTGCACAATCGTCAGCATCAAGCGGTAGTGGTGATTATAGATATTTTTTAAATATGTTAGAACGTGGTCCTAATGATAAAACTCGTCAACCTGGTCAAGCCGGAATACCACCGGAGCGAGACAAGCTGGTACCAGCAGAAACCATGACCATGGTCGACCCAAAATACATCTGGTTATCATACATATCTCAAGCTTTGAATAGGAGATGGTACGAATTTGACTCATTCAAAAATGTTCATCAAGCTAAAGAGCTTATCAATCGTTTAATCACCACCGGGGTAGAAAAATCTATTGCTGAGCGAAACAAAATTAAAGATTTTTATGGTTTTGACTCTCTAGATGACATGTGGGACAAGATCGCGCATGATGTCGGTCATGTTGGTAAGAACATCAATAACAGAGGATATAAATTTGATCCGAAACATTTCACTGGGAATTAACACTTGAATATCCATGTAAAGGCATCTATAATTATTAGATGCATTACAGTACAAAAACTATTGAACTAGGTAGCTGCGCGTTTAGACAACCAAGAGCCACTAGCCATTGTAGATTCATACATGGCTACCAACTCAAAGCTAAATTCTGGTTTGCGGCAGAAACTTTAGACGAAAACAACTGGGTTGTAGACTTCGGTAATTTTAAAGAATTTAAAGCACTGCTCAAACAACAATTTGATCATACCACTTGTATATCTAGTGATGATCCTAAATTAAGCGTGTTCAAGCAACTAGACCAAGCCGGTGTGTGTGACTTGCGCGTGATGGATGGTGTGGGTATAGAGAAATTCGCTGAATGGTGCCATTCAGCAGCAGACAATTATGTAGGTGTGATAACCAAGCTCAGGTGCAGATGTGTCAAAGTAGAGGTGTTTGAACACCAGGACAACTCAGCTGTATATCAAGAATTTCCGGGGAGCGAAAAGACATCAGATACATATATCTCTAGTGACAGTTACCTATCGACACTAGAACAAGAACATCATGAAGAGACTCGCGAGTCTGTTGAGACTTCTGAAGAATCGGTCGCGCAAGAAATCAAACAACAGGATGATAATGCTAAAAAAATTACCAAGCCACCATTCAAAACACCTCCACCTAAATTGAAAGATGCTCAAAACAAGACAGTGGGTAAATGGGTGGATCCAAAATATAGTGGTAAAACTAAAAACACGTGGTTATTTTAAATATATGGAAATAGATACATTAAACATTTCAGAAGATTTTTACAGCGTTCAAGGTGAAGGTCAAACCAGTGGTGTACCAGCGTACTTCATACGACTCAAAGCATGTAACTTGATGTGCGGAGGTGTCGACGGTAGCCTGATGAAGTCAGGCCAAGCAACATGGTGGTGTGACACAGAGTATGTGTGGAAGAAAGGCCTAGAAAAACCTTTCAGTTATCTAGTAGATAGGTGGAAAGAACAAAACGTGTATGACTGGATCAAAGAAGGTCGAGTCAACTTGATATGGACTGGTGGTGAACCAACTATACCCAAAAACCAACGCGCCATCGTAGGTTTCTTGAAATGGTTTTATGACAAACATTCTACATGGGGTGATGATGAACAGGACATCAAGGACAGCCCACAGGGTAGATATTTGTTTAACGAGATAGAAACCAACGGTACCATGTATATAGAAGATGATTTATTTGAACATCTAGATCAAATAAACTGTTCTGTAAAACTAGCTAACAGTGGTATGGATAGCAAGCGCCGGATAGTACCACGCGCATTGGAAAGAATCATGGAGCACTATAATCACTGGTTCAAGTTTGTAATAAGTGAAGAATCATGTTTAGAAGAAATAGAGAGAGATTTTATCAAACCTTTCGGTATACAACCCAAGCGAGTGCTGATGATGCCCGGGTTAGACAAACGTGAAGATTATCATGAACGTACACAGTTTTGTATGGAGATGGGTAAAAAATACGGTTATACGGCATTGACTAGATTGCATGTTAGTGCGTGGGATCAAACAACAGGAGTATAAATAATTACATGAGTATGCTAAAAATTACAGAACGTGGAGTGCTGCTATGTTGCGGTAAAGACAAGTGTCCGGAAGTTGTATTGGATGATGATATACATGTGAGTATTACAGATGATCATGGTAACACTGTCCAGCTAGAAATTGAACAAGCGGAACTGCTTGGAGATGCATTAAAACATCTCCAGAAAGACAAGTGAATTTACCATTTTGGTTGCAACTAGTCTCGATGACTGGTGCAACAGCAGTCATTGTGTATGGTAGCATTTTAAAAATACCGCGTGACTGGTTGAAGGCGCGCCATACATTATTGAATGAGCTGTTGTCATGTAGTATGTGTGTAGGCTTTTGGACCGGTTTTGGTATGAGCCATTTTGTTAACAACGACTACATTACCCATGTATTCATGGGTCTAGCATGCTCCGCGACCAGCTGGTTGTATGATAGTCTTGTAGGTTCTACACAATCTATTGAAGTATTCTACTCTAACAAGAATAAATAAACACACAATGAACAGTTTTAAAAACTATGTTTTTCTACATGAAGGTAAGGACACACTTGACAGGTTCATCAAGTACTGTAAACATAGTTTAAACCTGCAGACCCCGTGCGAAATAGGTTTTGTAGACAGACCTGAACAGGACATGACGACCGGGAGTTTCAATCCTATGACTAGGGAAATAAAAGTGATGAGCGGTGGTCGGGCTCTAGTTGATATATTGAGAAGCTTAGCACATGAACTAGTACATGCTAAACAACATGAACAAGGTCGTCTGAAACCAGGGTGTGGTGATGATGGTAGTCCAATAGAAAATGAAGCCAACTCACTGGCCGGGGTCATCATGCGCAAATTTCAACGTGCGCATCGAGACATATATGAAAAGTAACGAGCAACCTAAAAGTGTGTTGATCAAAGTGTCGAGCCTACCACCATCAGAATCTGTACGTAAATGGTTTCAAAAACAGATACCTAAAGGGGTTAAAATACTATACACATTGAAGTCTAAAGTTGAAAAATAATCAATTGTAGTTAATTATATATATTATGAGAGTAGCTGTAACTGGAACTGCGTGTGTGGGTAAAAGCACATTTGTGAATGATTTTTTAAAAAATTGGGAAGGCGTGTATCATAAACCCTCAGAATCATATAGAGACATCTTAACTGAAAAAGGTTTAGATCACAGCAAAGAGACTAACAAAGAGACACAACAAACCATTCTAGATTTCATGGTGGATCAGCAAATGAAATACACACGAGATGATCATGTTATATTTGACCGGTGCCCCATAGACAACATAGCATATTCATTGTATTCATATGACAAGCAGTTGAGTGACATCGATGAAGAGTTTATAGAGAGTTGTATACCGCTGGTGAAAGAGAGTATGAAATTTATAGATATAGTATTTTATATACCGTATGATAACACGATTAGTATCGAGAGCAACGGAACCAGAGACACCGACCCGGGATACATACAAGAAGTTGACGGAATTTTGAGGCAGATCGAGTACCAATCCCTGCAACCCTCGAGTGTGTTCTTTCATACAGACGACCGCCCGGCAGTGATACAGCTGTCAGGGTCACCTAGAGAGAGGATTCGACAGGCTAGCTTGTACGTAACAGACGATGGTGATACATATGATGAAGGGGATAGTGATATAGACTGGGAAGAACTAGCTAAATTTAATATCAAGCCAGATGATGTGTTCCCTGGAGGAAAGTTGTAGTTTTATATAAATACTATAGATGAAACAATTTGACGACAATATACAAGACCTGTACCAAGAGAATGTCAACAGTATAAAAGTGACCAGAAGACAGTTCTACCCCCGGAATTTCGAGCTGAGCCAAGAATTTGTTGACGCGTTCAAAAGTGAATATAAAAGATTGATGGAATCTGGCCAACGACCGAAAAGCTTGCTAGAGAAAATCAACAAAGCTTTAAAGTTTCATATCAACTAAGTTGAACTAATCCCGGCGACCACTCGCGCATTTATAGTGAATGGGAAGGACTCTCTATCGTCAACAGAGATTTGCCGGCCACCATTGTTTGGATCATGCGCCGGATTCGGTCCGGTGGAATCATCTATACCATCACCGTTTGTATCGATAGGTATTGTTGGTGCATTACCGGATGCGTCAGTTATTAACGTGTATTCCACCATATCATCAAAGCTCTTACCACCAAATCTAGCGATCGTCCATGTGTACTCGACTCCATTATCTTTCAATTCCCCTTTGGCAAAATCTGTAACCGCAAAAAAGCCTGGGTTTGTGTAAGGTGTATTGTCAGTCCTGGTCTTGGCATCTGTACCACCACTGTACTGTACTGCAAACTGTAAACTACCAGCATTCACCGTGTATTTAGCCGGGATTTCTAGCGCGAACGTGACGCTAGGTGAACCTACAGTTATGGTGCCTTGAGGCTGTCTCGTGAATACATCCACACTAGCCAAAGCAGTGTCCAGCACCGCGCCTAACAAACCCCCATCATTCGCTTCCGGAGCGGAAGTTGTACCACCATTGTACACGAGATTGGCGCGGTTGGTAATGTCTGCAGTACCACGTAAAGGTATGATCGCCGCGGTTATCTGACTATACACACTGTCGAAAATCATGGCACTCAACGTCTCCATATTGTTGTCTAGTACTCGACTCTCGTCTGAAACCGGGTCGTTGACTAAATTTGCGCGTGTCTCTTGCAGTGTGGCTTCAAACGTGGCACCATACAAGTTTGATTGTAACAAGTTCAACGAGTCATTCAAAGATGTGTTCACGAGATATATCGGACTGTCCGGGTTGGTCAAGTCGACTGCTGCTGTTAAAGTTTCCACTTGTGTGGATAGAGACGTGACATTAGTTTGTAGATCAACCGCGAATGTGGTGTTGTCCTGATCAATAACAAAATTGTCAAAATCTAACAATTGTGTTCCACCAGTAGTCTCAATTAGAAAATAATCTCCACCGGCGATGGAATCGCTCTGTGGTAAATCTTTAATGTTACGTGATTCGGCCATGTTATTATTTATACAGAGTGTTGTAATTTTGAACTCTTTAGTTGTTTTACATTAGATGGGTTCAACACATCTGACAAAAACAAGTCATGACCAAATGTAACCAATCGAGAGTCTAGGTGGTATAATATATATTTCAAGTAATGTGGTTTGTTCTTCAACACATCATCAAAAATACCTGGTGTTATATGTTTCATCATATGCTCATCTATTATGTTCTCCGGCATTGGTTCCGGGAGAAACTCTCCCCAGTTCACAACCGGATCATAACGCTCATTCACCTGGTCAATGGACATTTCAGATTCAACATAATCATAATGTTTGTACCACATCTGCTTGATGTAATAAAATGTCGTGTTGAGTGACTGTAAATGTATGAAACCGTATCTATCATCTTGCAACCTTTTCAAGTTCACGCTAGGTACTCTTGCCAGATGATAACCCTCTTTTGACTGTGCATTTTTACACATCTCATAAACATTTGCATGTTTCAATGACACCAGGAAACCTCGCCGATTCGTTTTGTAGTTTGTATCTGTTCTCTGATAGTATAAATCACCCGCGCAATTGTATTGGTATAATTGTAAATTATATTTTGTTGATAAGTCAATAATATTGTCAAAATCATCCAATATGGATTTACTCAACAGCTCATCTGTATCTATAGACACGACCACACCGTCAGAGCATCCATTGTCATGACTATACTGTATCATCTCGTAACGTATATGTGCTTCTGTCTTCCGGTCCTTGTCATGCAACACCACGGCCCGATCACCGAATATTTGATGAATTGTATTCACTGTATCATCACTACTTTGATCATCATAAAATACCCACTTGTCAATCGGGTAATGTTTCCATACCTTACCTACATGCGACAGGAGTACCTCTTCATCACGTATCATAACATTAGCAAACACTTTAGTTTTAGATGTAGACACATGTCTGTTACTATCTACAATATCAGGACCAGACGATTTGATATGTTTTTTTAGTATATTAGCCTGCGCATTTCTTTCTGATTGCTTGTAATTGAACAATGAGTATGCGGAGCCCCACTCGCAATGCTGCTTCAATTTCCGTGTGGTGTCATCCACATCTCCGGTGATACTATGATGCTCATGTTTAATTTTCAAGTTGTGCATGAAAGTGCATCGCTGGGCAAGATTATACACATCTGTCAACCATGTGTCACAAAACAGATGTTTGAAATATCGTGGTAAATAACCATCTAACAAATTGACTGTGTCTCTATGAACTATTGAATTAGTTGCAACTACATACCGAAGATTCTCTTTTTTTGTTTTATCTTCGTCTGATAAATGACGTAGCTGCAGGCAGTCATCGAAGTGCACCAATTCTACATTATCAACGTAATTAGTTCTCCAATAATTCACAATCATCTCGTCCCATCTGTTTGTTTCAAACACAAAATCATCACCGCACATGCCTATGAGCGATTCTGTTGTTTGGGATACCATATAATTCCATATCCATGGGAGCCCGGGAAAGCATTTTTGATCAGGTATGATGATCAGCTGAACATAACTTTTCAACAGATGGTACTGCTTGTAATATTCTAATGTTTCATGATCATCATGATCTACACCTAGATATAAAACAAAATTTTCCGTCGCAGAGCATGTACTTTCTAATGACTTTATAAGTTTTTTCACACTATGTACTCGACATCGCGTCGGACATAACCAAGCTATTTTGTATGTATCATTCATTATATAACTGCACATATTGATTCAATATGTCTGATGTCTTCCAGTATTTGCAAAACCATTCCCGGCTCTTTGACCCTACCTCACGCAAATGATCATCTCCACGCTCCAGTAACCTGTATAGCGTGTCTTCTAACCAATATACGCTGTCACTGATAAAGGGTACATCCTCAGCACCAGTCAAACGTTTTAACATGTCACAAACTCGATCGTCAATCCAGCACACAGTAGGTTTACCTAATGCCAATCCCTCTAGTCCGGACAAATGAAACCCTGGTGTGACGCATTCATCTATCACCAAATCACAATTAGATTTGAACTCTAAACAATCACTACGTGTTGCATCGGTCAATGTACGAAAGTGTACTCGACTGTTTCTCATTTTCAATCGCTTCATCATGAGCAAAGTTTTATCGAAACCTTTTGTTTGCCATATTGTACCAGGCTGTTCAGGTGTGGGTGTCATACCGAACAAGACATGCTGCTTGGGATTGCATGGTGTAACATAACTATCATCAACATCAACAATGTTTCTCACACCAGTGTAACCAGAATACGCATCTAACAATGTATGGTAGTGACTGACTACAGTTTTCTTGACTTTGTTGTTGTTAGTTAACATGTTGATACTGTCATGTACCATCCTGTTTTCTGGTGGACTGTGGAATGTGACCAATTGCTTGGCATGTAAATCGTTTTCAATATACATGTTATGCCAATGTAACACATCCGCTCGATTCAATCTGTATTGTATATTCTGATCTGTATGTAATTTTCTCCGACATTCATTCAAATCAGTCGTCTCGGTTGTGAGTACCTCACTAGTCACTCCAGGAAGTTTGTTTAAATATTTTGACAATGTACTAGGAGCTCCGGCGCACGGAGTGGCTAGTATATGTACAATTTTCATTTTTGTATGTTGTCCAATTGTTTGACTATAAATTTCAAAATGTCGCTTCGCACGATATCCTCTTCACTGAAATTGAATGTGTATATACCTCGGTCCTCACTCTCTTGATTATCGAAACAATTTTTGACAGGAGCAAAACCAGACCGGGAGTTGATGTCACTCTGTTTAGTATCTCCTACAATCACAAATCTACTACCTTCACCAAATCTAGTCAAGATGGTGGTGAGTTCCCCGGTTGTCAGATTTTGTGCCTCGTCAACAATCACAAAGCTGTTGTTGAACGTGAGACCTCGAACGTAGTTGACAGGAACACAATGTGCAAAATTTCTACCTATCAACTCTTTACGTACCGTGACCCCGGCCAGTTCATCTAATTTTTCTACCAAAGGCATACTGTATGGTAAAAACTTGTCATCGACTTCTCCTGGAAGGCTACCCATTTTTTGACTGGCACTTTCTACCACGCTGCGTATATACACGATCTCGTCAATCGCATGTTTTTTTAACAAACACAACGCACCATATGTAGCCAGATATGTTTTGGCTGTACCCGCTGGTCCGTCTACTAGCAGCATTTTTGTATCAGACTTCAACATCATACCCACAAAACTTTTGTGTGTAACGTTGGGTGTGAAATTATAATTAATTTTAAAATCTAGGTCCCATGTGAGCGAACCAATATCGTTAGGTCGAGGTCGTGATTTTCTATTTGCCATTACATAAGTAATTATGTATGACAGCAGAAGTTGCAATAGTTATTCTAACCAAGAACAATCCTGACCTGGTCTCTCAGTGTGTGTCTAGTGTATTGGAACACACTCATGACGTACAGATTAAATTTTATATATGTGACACCGGAAGCGATCAAGACCACAAACTGCAACTAATTGCTACACTAAAGCACATGCTAACACCTAAAAACTGCAAATTTTTAGAATTCGAACAATACCACTTCGCTGGTAATAACAACTACGTTATCAACAACTGTATTGACGAACCGTATGTGTTGTTGTGTAACGATGATATAATTTTACAGAATAATTGTGTAGATCAAATGTACAAAAAAATTGTGTCAGACAACAATATATCTACTGTTGGTTGTAGACTAATTTTCCCGGACGGTAAAATACAGCATGGTGGGCAGCATGTGTATGTGGACACCACCGGGTTGCTACAATGCACACACCGTGGTTATGGGAACACAAACCAACTCTCTAACGATATCGTGGTAGGTTGTACCGCTGCATGTTTGTTGATAGATCGTGATAAATTTACAAAATGTGGTGGTTTTGATGAATCATATACTGAATGCTGGGAAGATATTCAATTAAACATGCGATATGTTATCACCGGGTATAAAAATTGGTATCTAGATACGGCAGTTGCCATACATCTGGAAAGTCAAACACGTACCAAAACAAAGCAAGCCAAATACCGCCTGAGATACGATTATACCTATAAACTTAAACCATGGTTTGATTCACTACCCGGGATCACACAACAACTCATACTCAACGCATGATACAGTTAAACTATATACGTTACGTTGATAGTTATGAACAATTTTGCGTAGATTTATATAACAGTTTATCTAAACACAATATACAAAATGTACATATTGTCGAACATAATAAACTTACCACGTCACAAAAGAAATTTATATCACAATTTTGTAATCCAGAGTTTATAACACCAGATAGATTCTTGGCGTTGCATCAACAATGTGCATACCCTATCAATATCAAAACAGATGAAATCCGTAGCGATGCTCCTGTAGTGCAGGCAGATGTCGCGATTGTTGTATATATATACTACACAATGTACCTCAGAGAAATTTGCTCGTATATCAATCGATACCGACAACAAGTGAATGCGGATGTATATTTTTACATTTGTGACAAATCCGCTAGTGATGATATCGAGAGTCAGATTCAAGAACATATGGAATCATCTACAGGTGTGCATCATGAATTTGTACCGAATAATGGTCGTGATATCAGAAGCTTTTTGCAATTTGTGAAAGACAAAAAATTTATAAAATATAAACATGTATGTAAGATACATGGTAAAAAAACAACATATCTACATGAAAAGTGGCGTGAGGAATACTGTAAAAGTTTGTTAGATAGTTACAGCTTTAACGCTAACATACTGAATAACACTAAAAATGACATATTTCCCGTAGATAAATTTAGTATCATAGAGAAATATAATCCTCGGAGTGTCAATTATATCTCAATGAACAATTTATCAAAAATGATGGGTTTAACTATACCTAGTAACATGAGAATTAAGTATAATGCCGGTACTATGTTCTGGTGTACAAATAGGTATTGCGACAGACTGTTTAATTTTCTAAAAAATATAGATATTGAAACATTGTTTGAACCAGAACCTATTGCGCTTGATGGTACTATGTCTCATGCTTGGGAACGTGTGTTTTGGGTGTTGTAATATTCAACTACATAAATAAATAATTCAGATGTCCAAGAATGGTAACGGTGTAACAATATTTAGAGTCAGTTCTATAGAGAATCTTCCAACTAATGTTACTGAGTATGTAAAGAACAACAATGACTGTATAATATTTACAAGCGATGACGATAGATCATCTACCGGAGTTCCGAGTTATAAAATATACAATAGTACCAATCTAGTTACAGGTAATATTGACGACACGATAATACAACAAATCAACACACTACTGAACTGTGAGTATAAAAAATGTATCATTTGTGACCAATTTCTAATTAAATCACATGAAGAAAAATCCGCTTTAGATTTAGTGGGTGGCAATTTGGATCGAGATTTTTATATACGCGCTTATCCAGACATAGTATCTGGTGGTTTCAATACACCTAGTAAAGCTGCACAACATTACTATAAGTATGGTGAGAAGGAAAACCGATTAATGTCTAGAGAGCATTTTTACAACCTTAACCCGGAGTTTGATAGTAAAACATATCGGTTATTAAACGGTATATCTCATCATATATCGGATGATCGACTACTTGTACATGCACATGAATCCGGTGAGAATTTAATTAAATATACACTAAAAAATAGCTTTGATGCAGAATATTACATGTATAACAATCCAGATGTAACAGCAGCTGGGTTTGATACACCACAGCTAGCGTATGCACATTATATAAAATATGGTCGTCATGAGGGTAGAGTGTGTATAAATACAGGAAAAAGTATACAAAAAAATTGGGAAATAACTGGTGAAAATATCATTCTATCACCACATGGAGGCTCTTGGTATGGTACCCATTATTTTGGCTGGAAAGGAACTATGCATCATTTGCATGAGGAGTTAATCGATCGAGGATATGATAAACTTACGTACAAAAATACACTATATTTTAACCCTTGGTTAGAAGAACTTACTACATGGGGTAGAGACATGGTAACTAATAGATGGGTGATGGACTCTATTATAGATAATGATATAAAATTAATAACATTTGTACACAACCCACCTTTCGAGCAATGGGAAACTATATATAAGCGCTCAACCCCCAAAAGTATAGATGAACTAAGCAACCAGGTTAAAACAACCCCGGGGAATTTTAATGGTTTGTTAGTCCAGCATGCACTACCAGAGTTAATCAGTAACGATACATATTATAAAAATTGTGATTTCCGGCTTATGCAAAAAGCTGAGTACATATATACTGTCTCTAGAAATCATAAAAAGTACTTGACACGACCGGATATATTGAAAAAATTTCCTTTCCTTAAAAATAAAATCGTCTCAGTTAATCACCCTATAACTGATGACATAAAAACTAGATTCGACATCAAGCAGTATAAACAGTCTAAAAATAAACAAATATATCATATAGGTTGGTGGATGCGAAATTTAAAATCTTTTAACGATATTAAAATACCGGGTAATATACATAAACGATTACTAGTCAAAAAAGACTTCAGCAACCTTACAGATATCATCAAATCATCCATGTATAATGTTGAGCTTATCAAACACCTAGCAAATGATGAGTATATAAAAATTTTTGAAAAGAATATATTGTATATGGATGCATTCGATGTTACGGCTAGCAATCTGTTGTTAGAGTGCATTAGATGCGAGACACCTGTACTGTTGAATAGACATCCGAGCTTCGAACAGTATATAGGTATTGATTACCCTATGTTTTATGATAATGTAAAAGATATTGAAAGTCTGACTAGCGATCAGTTCACTAGTCTTGTTGAAAGGACTAATAAATATTTACATAATTTAGATAAGTCCCACGTATCTCAACAGACATTCAACCAGAAAATATTATATGATTTAAAAAAACTAGAAAAAAAATCTGAATCAGTGATGTTGTCATGGGTGACATCGTTGTATAAAGCAGATGAATACTTTGATGATCTGTGTGAGGATTTTAAAAACCAAAATTCAAAATATCCAGATGAGCTAGAATGGGTAATTGTGAGTGTAAAAGATTCACATAGTAAAAAAACACAAAAAAAGATCGCAGACCTGGAAAAAAATCACCATAATATAAGGATAATAAACATCACTAAAAAGGAAGACCCAGGTATTTATAAGTGTTGGGAATTAGGAATTAAAAAATCTACCGGATTATATATAACAAATGCCAATCTAGATGATCGTCATGACCCGGATTTTTCCCGGTATATGATAGATTTCCTGTCCAATTCACCGGCAACAGATATAGCTTTTGCTCCAGTTGTAGCTGGTAAAAGTTACGTAAAAAAATATAATGAACACGTGAAAAAACACAACGATATGTGGTTTAATGAGTATAGTGTAGGTCAACCTTTGCATATTGAAAACTTCTGGAACTGCAATAGTAATAATACGTGTAACCCATGCCACTCTGCCCCGGTGTGGCGCCGAGAGATACATGAAATTGTCGGTTACTTCGATGAGAAAAAATATGGTAGTATTGCAGACTGGGCTTTGTGGTTAAGATGTATAGATTCAAATTTAAACATCGCGAAGTCTTGGGAAGGTCCGTTATCATACTATAGAATAGTTGATAACTCGTATGGTAGAACTAAAACAGACAATGGTAAGAAACAAGCTCTAATAAAGCAATATAAATTTAACAGATGAGCATGAAAGTTTTATTATACGGTAATTGCCAAGTTAGTAAATTAATACACTCCGGGTTGTTTACACAATGCAAAGTTGAAAATATTTTATGTTATGCAACTAATATATCTCAAAAAAGCTTTTTGAACACTATTAAAGATGCAGACATAATAATAACTCAACCAATAAAAAGTGATTACAGAGGTAAAAATTATTTAGGTACAGATTATATATGTAAACATCGGAAAAAAGATTCAGTTTTACTAATGATACCATCTATTTTTGGTGGTGTATATTTCCCGGATTTAGTGTATGTAAAAAATAACCTAGGTGGCCTAGTGACGAATCCATGCGATTACCATTACTTAAATTTAATAAAATATTATCTGTCCAAAAAACCGGTAAACATGTTTTATGACGAAGTGTTTGATAATAGTGATTATATAGACAACGCTGAATTATCAAACCATATCAGCACTACAATACAGTTAATTAGTAATAAAGAACAGGTTGCAAAAGAAACATACCCGGATGCAAATTTTATTGATGTATCAAATTATATCCGGGACAACTGGGTGGATAAGCTACTATTTTACTCGGTGAACCACCCTACAAATTATATATACAATTATATATTGAATAATATTGTTGACCGTGAATTGGTAAAAATATCTAATTGTGGTATGGAAAAAACTTCTTATCCGGAAAATATATACACTCACATCCCCGGAGAACAGAGAGGTATAATGTATAAGTCAGTACGTGATCAACTTAAATTTGACATTAATTGTTACAAACCATGTATGAACGGTATAACCGATAACTATAAAATCATTAATGAGTATTATACTAGTTATAATGAACACGGTACAGAGTTCGAACCGCTAAAATATAGCCTAGATAAGTTTACATATAGAAATAATATCGGTTATGATTGATTAAATTAACTATTAGAGTAAATAGAAATAATGCGCAATAGTAACTACAGTTATTACAGAGCAGGGTGTAGCGAAGGCTGCTTATTGTATGTACATCATTTAAAGACTATAGGTGAAATTGATAGTATAAAGCATATGTATTCACCGTGGAAGGATATGAAATGGTCTTGCCGGTGGTTGTACAATACTGCTGGTCTCTACGACAGTACAATAGATATCCACCGAGAGAGTGAAATTGGTCTAGAAAAAATTATTGATTCACCGGTGTTAGATCAATGGGTGGATAGCTACAAGACTGCACTAGCAAACTCAACCTTTTCTTTATTATTACTACATCAAGGTATAGGTTTACAGGAACATATGGATAAATTCAGCGATGAATATAGTAAATGCTATATATCAACACATCTAGGTAATTGGAATTGGTCAAAAGGTATTATTCCAATGGTAAAACAAGACTTTAAGATTTTTGAACCTATAATAAACGATATAAACACATGGTTTGATGAATCACAGAAAATATGTAAACGCGCTCTCAGTAATAATCGAGTATTAATTGTAAGCAACATGGGTAAAGCCTGTTACGATAGCTATGTAGATAACAACCTATATAATATATCGGATCTAGGGTATATAGAATACCCCTCATGTTTTGGTAACACTGGACCAGATAAAAACCACATGGAAACTGTATCTCGTATAGCGGAGGAAATAAATAGTGTTGTTAAAAATTATGATGTTGTTATATTTGCTTGTGGTGGTAATGCACCAGTACTAGCCGATAGAGTGGTTGGAGATGTTGATAAGATATCTATAGGTAGTGGTTTATATAGTATATTTAATGTCACACCCGAATCACAAACACCTCCGGAAGGTGTATATAAGATACCTAAAGATATACGTGGAGACATAGTTCGATACTATGGAAAAAAAATTGTTAAATGATAAAATACCCACACCCTTCAAGAGTAAACTATACAGATTATTTGAATTCATACCCTGACTTACAACATGCGTTTGGTAGCAATATAGCCGCAGCTAAACGTCATTGGCAAACTACCGGTAGATTTGAAGGCCGTCATGTTATGTTAACAGATGTAGATTATAAAAAAATAAATAATTATATACTAAATAATCACCATTCACTAAATACCAGCTCTAAAGTTAACGTCTTAACCTGTATGTATCATGATACTAACTCTAGTAGAATGTATGAATATCAACTAGCATTACAGTTAAACTTACAAAACCCTAATGTTGAACATATCCATGTAATGTGGGATGTACAGACCGGGCCGTCGGAACATTTGATCGAGTCCCATGATAAACTAACTGTACTACCATGTATAGGGCGACCTAGTTTCCAATCGTTATTTGAGTATTGCAACAATTGCAAAGATAAAAGTTTGTGGTGTGTAAGTAATGGTGATATTGTGTTAACAAATGATATTGATAAGTTAAAAGCTATAAACTTGTCAAACAAGTTATTAGCTTTGACAAGATGGGAGTTTGTGTCGGAAGATGATATATCAATATTTCATGAACATGAACGACCAAATAAATATTCACAAGACACATGGTGGTTTGAAACCCCGGTACTTATACCGAGTGAGCTGCAATTGATACATGTTGGTGAATTGTTATGTGATAGTAAATTGAGCGAAATTTATAAACACTACCAACACCCGATTTTTAATCCATGTATTGATATTAAAACGTTGCACATGCACATGCAAAACGCTAGGACGCAAACATATAATACATCGCATCCCGGACACGTTGAATGTTGTAGCTTGTTAGATATATATTAACGTGAAAATATTAGTAACTGGCGGTACTGGGCTCGTAGGTCATGCGATTAAAAAAACCGCTATATCGTATGATTATCAAATAGAGTATATGTCGTCTACAGATTGTGATCTCAGAGATTTCAACCAGTTGACTGAGCATGTGAAAACATCCCAACCAGATTGCGTTATACACTTAGCAGCAAACGTAGGTGGTTTGTACAAAAACATGAACTACAAGGTAGATATGTTCGAAGACAACATGCTAATAAATTTTAATATAGTCAAAGCATGTCATGACCACCGGGTAGGTAAATTTATCGGTATACTATCTACTTGTATATTCCCGGACGATACTACATACCCTATTGATGAAAACATGCTACATGATGGTAAACCTCATATGTCTAATGATGCATATGCATATGCGAAACGCATGTTAGATGTACAATGTCGCGCATATAACGAACAATATGGTACCAATTATAACTGTGTAATACCTACGAATATATATGGTGATAATGACAATTATAATCTAGAAGATGCTCATGTGTTACCAGCACTAATTCATAAGTGTTACGTCGCTAAACAGTCAAATTCACCGTTTGAGGTGAGAGGCTCCGGAAAGCCTCTCCGGCAGTTTATACATGCAGACGATTTAGCGGATATAATCATGAAACTGGTTCCCGTAATTCATCAAGAGAATATCATAATAAGTCCATGTGAAGAGCATACTATTGCACAGGCAGCAACATATATAGCACGTTCATTTGATTACGAACATGCGTTAGTGTTTAACAAAAATTATAGTGATGGTCAGTATAAAAAAACTGCTAATAATACCAAGTTAATGGACTTGTTACCGGAAACAAAATTTACAAGTCTACAGACTGGTATAGAAAAAACAGTCGAATATTTTGTCAATAATCACCCAAAACTAAGATTATAAGTGTAATGAAAAAAGCGTTAATAACTGGAATCACCGGTCAAGACGGTTCATATTTAGCAGAGTTGTTGATAGACAAAGGTTATGAAGTACATGGTTTAGTCCGGAGATCTTCTTTGATAAATACACACAGAGTAGATCATATATATGATAAAATAAATTTACATTACGGTGATCTCACTGACTCAACAAACATTATAAATATCTTGCAACAAACTCAACCGGATGAAATATACAACTTAGGCGCTATGAGTCATGTAAAAGTTAGTTTTGATGTACCTGAATATACAGGAGACGTTGATGGTCTGGGCACGTTAAGAATATTAGAAGCAGTCCGGTTACTAAACATGATTGATAAAACGAAAATATACCAAGCTAGTACAAGTGAGCTGTATGGTCTAGTACAGGAGGTACCACAACGTGAAACTACACCATTTTACCCACGTTCCCCATATGGATGCGCTAAACTATATGGTTACTGGATTACGAAAAATTATAGAGAGTCGTACGGTATGTACGCATGTACTGGTATACTGTTCAATCATGAGAGTCCTAGAAGAGGTGAGACTTTCGTGACACGGAAAATAACTTTAGGTTTGAATAAAATATTGAAAGGCGAAACTGATAGACTGGTAATGGGTAACATTGACAGTAAGCGTGACTGGGGCCATGCTAAGGATTATGTCGAAGGCATGTGGTTGATGCTGCAGCAACCATCACCAGATGACTATGTCCTATCAACTAATGAATATCATACAGTACGAGAATTTATTGAAAAGGCATTTACCATCAAGGGGTTCAATATAATGTGGGAAGGTTCCGGGGTTGATGAGGTAGGGTATGACAGCATTACAGGTAGAAGGATGATATACATCGATGAAAAATATTTTCGTCCGGCGGAAGTTGATGAATTACTAGGTGATTCAACAAAAGCTAGAGAACAATTAAACTGGTCACCTAGAACGTCCTTCGATCAGCTTGTTACTGATATGGTCAATAATGACTGCGAGTAAATCTATAGAGATATTGCCAGGTGTGTATGGAGTTGAATACCAATTTGTAAACAAATCCAAAACAGTCACTAGTTTTGATGATTTAGTCGCTACAGTTAACACCAAGCCGGTACCTAGCGTTTTGACTTCTAGGTGGAATGAGCGGGAAATCGGTAACAATATTAATATACGTCAGTTACAATTTGAAACACCTATTGTAATGGTGAATCCAACAGCTGAAAACATACCACATCTAGAGCGTATGGAAAATGTACATCAAGTAATCACGAGTGACAAAAAGCAAAAACTATACAACAAATGCGCTCAGTATTGTGTAGACGTGAGAAATCCGGATGGAGTGCTGCACGACGGTATTGGACCATATAACACAGTTATATATCCAAATGATCTATACACTAAGAGAAAAATAATTCATAAAATATGGACACAAGATGATATTCGAAGATACAACTTAATAGATGAACAATACTACAGCAGCCTTGTAGATACAATGTACGGTACATACCCATCCGGTGTATTAGCGTACATTGAGTATTTGAAGCAAGTTACATACCCGGATAGTAAGTTTATTGCTCTTGCATGGGTGGATATATCTTCACTACCACCGAAGGATCAACTCTATATAAAATCATGTGAACATATAAAAATAATCGACTAAAATAACATGTATAATAGAATATTCGCATATATTAAAAATGAAAGTCATATAATACGTGACTGGCTCAACCATCACGGGTCTATAGTACCATGGTGGGCTATACATGTGTATGATAACAATTCTACAGACGGTACCCTTGAAATATTGCAAGAATATAAAGAAAATTATGGTATAAACGTGTACAGCCATGACGTGTTTATAGAAAAAGGTGATGTGATCACTAACAAAATAGCACAATACAACAAACAACCAGGTATTTCGATACCGTTAGATGCTGATGAATTTATATGTATGTGGGATGGTATGGGCAACCGAGTTGTAACATGTTCAGATACAATTAAAAAATATATAGCAACACTACCAGACGACGGAGAAATATACATGACAAGAGGTTGGTTGAATAGTGTACCGGAGAAAAAAAATTACGATCACCCGGTGCATGAAATAAACAAATTTAACTGGGACTTAACAGACTCGGGCATGTGTAAAAAGTTTTTCCGGAACGGTACTTTTAAAACAGTAGATCTAGGATACCATCACGGTACCAGTACAAACAATAAACAGCATCAAACCGACATTGTGTACCTGCATTATCACGACACCGGGTATGACCGGAAAAGAGCGCGATGTGAGGATATAATTAATGGCCACGGTATACCCATGAATTTAATTGAACAGCGGATCCAAAATAATGATTTGATAACTGGTGGGCAATTCGATGGAGTAGGTCGTGCCAACGAACTAATAAACATTAATCAATGGGAGTATAAACCGGTTGATAGTTGTGACGTAAAAATTAACACCCCATGGTTAAATGAGTAGTTTGGTAAAGTTGGCCACCATGGTCAAAAATGAAATTGATATTGTTGAGGACTGGATAATATATCATGGTAACATGTTTGGTTATAACAACATATATATTGTAGATAATCGTAGCGACGATGGTACATATGAAATGTGTGAGCAATACAAAAATAGTCATGGTATATATTTAACATCACGTGATGATTATAGAGCCAAGGGAGCTCACATGCATCATATACTGAGAGATGTGGGTAGGAAAGATTACCAATTCGCGTGGCCAGTAGACATTGATGAGTTTATAACTTATTATGATTACAATACACAGACGCTACATCCGGATAGGACTGTTGAGTATTTAAATCAATTGAATGTTAAAAATGATACAGGTATATACAAAACAGATTATATAGGGTCATACATAACAACACCAGGTGGTTATGACCGGGCGGCTAGACAAGCCACGAGAGGTTATCACAATAGCTACAATCAATTTGCAAAAACGTTTTATAAATATAATAAATTTAAAACAACTGACCATGGGAACCACCATGTACACGGTGTACATGAATCAGAAGTAGCGTACGATACGACTAGTATATGCCTCGTTCATTACCATGAGAGAAGTTATGATCAAATAGTGTGTAAAACAAAAAATAATTGCGCAGGGTTCGGTTATCCTGTTGATGATATAGACACTCTCGAGCAACTCCTATCAAAGAACCCAAACCTCCCTGGTAACCACCATATGAAGAGATTGATAGATATATTATCTAATAAATTTGATATAGGTGTACACGATGAACATGTAGGGATTTCTTTACAACCGGTAATAAAGTATATAACTGATACACAATAAAATAAATTGAAAACTACGATTTAATATACTATAATATATCGTATGATAATTAATGATATTGAGTGTTATGATGGTGCGCTGCTGCATGATAGATTCGCGTATAAATTTTTTAGAGAAAAAACATTACCTATAGGTAACATTATTGCCTTCCGGTCTCCAATGATTGTAGAGGCAGATGGTATGATTGATACAGAAGATATATTGAAAAATGAGTTCATATATAGTGATGATGCGATAAATTTTTTGTGGGAGATACCGTGCTTGTCTGACCCGTTTGGGGCTGTAGCGTATCAACGGTTGTTAAATACACAAATTGCTAATGTGTTGAGCTCACGTTTTTTAAACAATGCCCCTATTGAGGTGGATGGTGATGATCTGATCGTACATCAAGATCATGAGCAGAACGGTGTAAGTCAGCCTAAAGGTAAATGTAGTGTGAGTATAACATATGTAAAATCCGGGGTGACACTAGGTCATACCGGAATAAACATAACCGCGGGTGATCGTGCTCCAGACCATGCATTTTCTACTAATTTGAACAACATGCAGGTTGGTCAATTCATGCGCGAGATAATAGACATGTTTTACCATATTAATGATGATATGTTTCTTGCGACGACCAAGACGATAGTTAAGTGAACATATTTAACTACCTATCAAATATATTATTTACTAAAAAAGAACCATCACTCAAGACTCTGGACCAGCAGAGCGACTACCAACCGTTTTTAGTAAATAGATGGTGTAGCATGTTGAACAAACAGACATGCAATTTAATAAACAACACCGCGAATATAATGTTTCAGGTTTTTGAAAATAAACAGGACCATTACAAATTATTGCATTACATTATACCACGTGAGCGGTTCAAGCGCATTAATTACATTAAAAAACATAAACCACGTGACGAGTACATGGACATTATTATCAAGTTAGCAAAAAAACTTGAAATTTCAACAAGGGAGATAAATGTTTATATAAAACAAGCAAACATAGATTTATCAAAATATGAGTACACAACAAAAAGCAAACATTGACGCGATTGAACCTACTGAGAGTTTAATCGATTTATCTAAAGCCCATGAAGATTCGCTAGATTCTACATTAATTGGATACGCGGTAGAATCTTTAGAAGATGATATTGTGTTGATAGAGTTTGTAGATAGGTTTGAAACTGGAGAGGAAATCATCCGGAATGGAATTGTAGTCCCAGCGAACGCGAACCCTAAGGCCTGGAGAGTCGGCCGGGTGGTGATGCAAGGTAAAAGTGCATTAACCACTCAACCAGGTGATTATGTAACATTTCCCAACAACATGGGAATTCCGGTGAGTAATCTGGTTATAAAAAACGATAACAAATTTGAAACTATTGGTCGAGGTCAATTTATCAATGCTCAACGTATATTTGGTAAGCTACATAGATTAAAAGAAGATGAAGGCTAGTGAACCAAGGTACATTAAATTCAATATTGAACAACAATGTTGTAGACATTAGATTCAATCGTCGCCGATCTAGACCCGGTGCCCCTATCACTAGACGTATGTTGTGTACGTTGGACGAGAGTGTACTGAATAGTGTGAATGGGCGAACTGTGCTAAATTATTTACCTGGGGGTAGCAAATTACCGTACGACCCTAGATCGAAAAATTTATGTTTAGCCTGGGATATAATGATGCAATCATTTCGTATGATTCCAGCTGATAGCACAACTATACTCAATCAGTATCCGGGAGATGATACGTTTTGGACATATTTTAACGAAAATGTATTACCTATGGATACATCTCAAAAAATTCAGTTCATGAACTCTTGACATGCTATTGAGTGAAAAAATAGAACAAGTATGCATGGAACTTATACAACATGATGTGAGGTTTGTATGTAATGGTAAAACGCTACGTCAAGGAAAATTGTTATTAGTTGCGCAGCGAGGCCATTATATAGGATTCACAGTGACTAACCAACATGACATACCTAAATTATATGAAGTTCCATACCCATACGATTACTATTTTGATACAGATCATCGGCAAATTGTATTTGATTATAGACTAAAAACATTATGTAATGAAAATATACATACACAGCTATTAATAGATGATTTACCTGTGAAAAAACCTCATCGACTATATAATTCTGTATTACAAGTTGACAGTATAGTATAATATTAATATAATACCAATGTGTCTATATTAAATTTCTTTCCGGTAGGGTACCAGCCTACCCCATTGCAGTCTAAGACATTAAACAAGATAGAGGCTGCATTTAAAAATAATGATACGGTGATACTGAATGCTCCGACCGGTTCCGGAAAGAGTTTTTTCGCTAGTACCCTCGCGAAGAGCTCACGAGAGATTGATGAATATAAGTACGAGGACATCAATTCTTACCGAGCTTTTATGGTTGACCAGACAGGTCAATATATACATACCGAGCATGATCAAGCACATGGTGCTATTTCATTGACAATAACCAAAGCTTTACAAGACCAGTATGTGGCGCTGTTCGAATGTGACACACTTAAAGGTAAAAGCAACTACACGAGTACTATTGACCCGAGCATGGATGTTGAGATAGAATCTGCTGTGATACCAAGACATATATTGTCACAGCATCGAGAGTCTGGTAAATGTCCATATCATAACGATAGAAACAAACTGTTGACTAGTCAGTACGGTGTTACGAATTATAAAATGTATATGCAACTACCGGGACATGTCAAGCAAAGGCAATATTTAATATGTGATGAAGCTAGCGAACTAGAAGACGATATTGTATCTCATAACACATGTGTTATAGATTATGACGTGTCGAAAAGGTGCGGGGTGTCTTTACCTATACTCAAGTCAAGTGAACCATTGGCGGTATACTCGTGGTTAGATGATGTGAACAATTTATTACATGACCATCGTATGTATTTGCAACAGCAATTGAGAAAAAAATCAAAATGGACTAGTAAAACTCAATCCAAATATACATATATCAACAGACTATTAGCCAAGGTACGACTATGTACAGACAACTTTTACAATTGTGAATATATAGTAGAAAAAAACAATACCACGGTACGACTGACACCTTTACATATAGACACTTTAACTAATCAGCTGTTTGATAACGGTGAGAAAATTTTACTGATGAGTGCCACTATCGTGGACCACAAAAACTTCGCAAAGTCATTAGGTATCACAGATTATAAATATATAGAAATACCGTCTGAGTTCCCTCCGGCGAAATCCCCAATATATGTTTCTAGCAAATACCCTTTGAGTAGAAATACAATAGATAAATTTTTACCTAAAATAGTAGATAATATCAATGAGATAGTATCTCATCATGGCGACGAGAAGGGTGTGATACATACACATTCACATCATATAACACAATTTATATATGAAACGCTTCAATGTGACCGGCTCGTATACAGAGAGCCCGGGGTTACAAATGAAGATATAATCAACATACATAAACAGTCTGACGAACCAACAATATTGATGTCACCATCACTAACTCATGGTGTAGATTTAAAAGACGATCTAGCCAGATTTCAAATTGTAGTGAAACTACCCTATCTACCGTTTAACGACAAACGGGTTAAGACCATTTTAGAAGCCGACCCAGACTGGTATGAGAATAAAATGTTAAATATATTAGTACAGTCTTGTGGTAGATGTACAAGATCTAAGGATGATTATTCAACTACATACATACTAGACGGTATGATATCCAGGGTACTACCTAAATGTAAAGAGAAACTACCGGGTTGGTTCTTACAACGGTTTGTTTGATAAATAATTATGTGAGATATCATACATTTAACTTTGAGGTAAAAGATTTAATAACACAATTTTTATCAGCTTTTGATGAGACAATTGTAAAGAGATACAATAAAGATAGAAAACCTACAAAATCTTTTGAACCGAGATATGTTTACGCGCATAAGCAACGCGTTGTACACGACCTTATAAACAAGAGTCAGCATATTCAATTACCGGTGATCGCCGTGTCCATGAATAGTATCGCGCGTGACCCGGGTAGAGTTTTTAACAAAATTGAAGGTTTCTCATACCCCCAAAGATACAGTCACCGAGAAGCTAGTAATGCATTCGATAAATTACCTCCGGTGAACCCAGTGAATATAGAGGTTACGATGGACATTATGACAAAATATCAGTCTGATTTAGACCAGATAATTACTAATTTTGCACCTTATGCGAACCCGTACATAATATTATCATGGAAAATACCGCAAGGTAGTAAAAGTGTTGACCCATTTCTAGACCCAGATGCACCAATACAAGAAATCCGGTCGGAAGTGCTGTGGAATGGTACCATTAACATGGATTACCCGAAAGATTTGCAAGCCAGCTCCGCATACCGAGTATCGGCTAACACAGGATTCACGATAAAAGGCTGGTTGTTTACTAAACCTAGATCGACAGGCACCGGTACGATTTTTGACATCCAAACAAACTACGTCAATGTTTCGTCACTAGATGATATCACTGGAGGTAGTTTGACTGATTGGAAAAACCTGAATAATAATCCAGACAATCCGCAATGACATGAACAAAGACCCGAACAACACGCTACGTACAAAAATTATTGATAAACAAGCCCTAGACGAATACGCTGACAATGTGAAACAAGATAATTTAGGCAGCCGCTCAGGAAACCGGGGGGATGTCTTTCGGGGCGCACCAGATATAACATGGTTTTCTTTGAGTAACACAACCAAGCAAATGGTGGTCGGGATTGGAGAAACACCAACAGTGTATGTAAGGGGTTACAGAATGTACGACACTAACAATATATTTTTAAGTGCTAGTGTACCTGACATGTTCATAAATGAACAACAATACGGTTATTTTGAAAAAAACTACACCAATCGGTTGAAAACAGAATACCCTAAATTCACTGGTGTGGTTGTTCCTCAATGGGATGAGTTTAATGATAACACAATCACATTTGAATTACCAGTACCAACTAAAGTGGGGTCAGTGGACTTGATAATACAAGGCCCGGCTGGATATACAATCTCTACATCTAGACAATACCCTTTTACGGACTCGACTATACAAAACATGTCATTACAAGTTATAGACTGATATACATGTAGTGAATAGTGTATGTGTCGATAAATAATAGTAATGCAATCAAACACAATAGATGGTATACAGGTCATGCCTCCGTTGCAGCTGGACTATCGATTAGACCCTACTATTGAGGTTATACATGAACCAATTTCATTTGAACAAGGTATTTCGTTTAAATATCATAGTGGGCTCAACAACACTAACGACATTACTTTTAACAAGTTTACCAATTTTTATCTTACAGATCAGCATAAAATATCTGATATAATTAGATTAAAACCACTACCGGATGAATACCCGGAGACGATTTCAACATATTTAGCATTCAATAGACTGAACAACGATCCATTGAGTGGCTTGAGCGCTTTGAGTGGAGAAACTTGTTTGACCGCTGCTAGCGCGGTGAGTGCTCTTGCTGAAGATGATACAGTGTCAGAATATTTGACTATATTGACAGACCAAACCGGAAGATCTACTGGGGCAGACCTCACTACCGTGACAAAAAAATTAAGCGCTGAAAAATTTATTGGAGCTAAATTGAGAGACACTCTAGAACAAAAATTTTACTTCAATATAACTTTTATAAACGGTGTTGATTGTGTTGTGAGTCACGTGGATGGTGAATCTAGATACTATTTATGTCATAGAGACGATGGATCAGCAGAACTGCAATTTGAAGAAGGTGTATTGGAACCGGGTCTAGAACATGACCCGGAGGAAATCATTGCACTATTTTCTGATGAACGACACTTATTTAAATATACATACTACAGAGATCATAATATCATACGATTATACAAGGAACATTTTTCGAAAATGAAAATTGTGGAGTTAATATCGGATGAAGACCGCGCCAAACCAGCGTTCGCAGGGGTACCACCATTACGATTGACAACTATACTCCCGGAATATCATGTCTCAGATCCCGGGAGCGATTTTGATATTGACACTAATTACCCTAACGTACTGGAACTCACAGACCGGACTGCCATGCGTGTTAGACCACCGACAACAAAATTAAGTGATGTTAGGTTAGATTCTAAAATTGTAAACTATGAGCAATCCAATGATTTGAGCAATTTGAATGTAAATACAAACACCTCGACCCAAGGATTGCTCAGTAATCATTTGTTACATTCTGAATATTATTATCTAACTGGAAATTCCCTACCAGTAAATATGTTGACACTCAAAAATCAATTGACAGGTAAAGAAAGATTGAGTACACAAAACTTATGGAGCGGAGAATCTGGACATCAGCAACGAGATTACAACAAGTTGTTTACAGGGACGAATCAATTACAAGGTGCAGATAGAATATATTTTGACTATACGGTCAAACAATTTGAAATTGAATTTCGATCCGGTATGAATTATTTCAATACACCGCAAAATATGGATCCGGTCAAGAGATTGAATATAAATGACTCGAAATTGTATGAATGTGGCGCGATAGGCTCGGATAACCCTAGCAGATCAGATAAAATATACAAACAACGTGCCAATTATTCTGACACTACTAGATGGGGAGATCCTACTGATGAACATACAGGTACGTGGTTATGCACTTGGTTGTCTGCTGGTGATGATCCGAGTGTCCAACCGGTATGGGTTGATCGATATTACAACCCGTCTACATCCAGTTACATTTCAGCGCTAACTAGTGTTTCAGATCCGCACAACACATATACATCAGTACAAGCAGATGCTATATTTGCCCGAGGTGATGGTGTGTATGACAAGACTAGTGATCTAACACTGGAACCTGGATGTATGTACGCATATTACCGAGTGTCGTCTAGAGACATGGTAAACAATTTGAAGCAATTTGATCCTGTATATATACAAAAAGGTTTAGATGAATACACATCCACAACAAATCTACCAAAAACTATAACAAACGACAACCAAGAATACGTGTTGGATGGATCTACATATGGTAAAATTAAAAATACAAAACAGTTGGGTAACGAGATGGGTACCGAATTGAGTATAGCATTTGATATAAATATAAAGAATTGGCAATCACCTGTAGGCCACCAATTGTTCGGTAATTACACAAATTCCGGAATAGGTCTGTTCAATACAAACGATGTGAGTCCGTTTGTATTTGTGTTGGGTAGTGACGGTACAAGTGTAGGCCAAGTTACACAAAACACAAGTATACGAATTTATGATAAAAAATTCAAACTGTACAACTATGTAACTAATAACGGTCACCTCAAAGACACTGACACGCCCGGTTATTTTGTAGACATTGTAGTACGAGAATTTCCAGACAATATATACGCGCTACTATCAACCGGTGATATATTGGAAATCGACCATGATGGTGTAGTATTAGCAAGTTACAATTCATGGAACAAACACTACGGTACTGGATTCACCAACACTATATCCGACCTGACATATGATAACAGATACATTTATATATTAACACACACCGGAACTGGGGAACATGACTATGATATCAACACATTTGATATGGTTAACAAAACTTTTACAGTCAACAGTACAGTATGTCAAGTTGCTATACCGGTACCTGACGAATTTATAGACAACAGTGTATACGATTACGGTCGCGGAATTAAATCCGGGCCACCTAATTTGTTAACTGTCAAAGATGACCCACCACCATATCAACATACACGTAACATATATGTTGGTTATGGAGACTCTATTAAAGTGGGTGATGATACATTATGGATCCATGTGAAGGGGTTACGAGATTCTCTTTCTGGTTTTCAAACAAAACATGATGCTGTATATGGGTTGGACATAAAAACATTGCAACTTCTTCCGGGTAAAATGTATGATACAGGGGTCGAAGATACAAATTTAAAATTATCGGTACAAGACTATACAGTTGATACTGCAGATAATTTGTGGGTTATACACTCTGGAAATGTGTTAAGCAAATTCACCAAAAACAGAGACATTATCTCCACACAAATATTAGATGAAAGAGAAGTCATGTCCATCGTGATAACACGAAGTTTTGAATCAGGGGATATTGTAGAGAACTTGTTGGTATTGTCCAGATCAATAGGTGGTGAAGAACTAGGTGTACAGATAGGACCATCATCACACCCAACAGCTCTGTTAAACGGTCGCGCTTACCGGAAAGCTAGTGGGTGGTATCAATCTGGTACGTTTTATTCTAGACCCACAACGACTGCGGAGATTGTTAATTATGATACTGACGATGAAACTGTACCATTTGATGATACACAACATATAATATACCCATTCATTGAAGGTGATTCCAGATTTGGTACACATGTGCAAGACATAGACACCATAGTTTCTACTGACCGAACCGGGATTGTATTGAATGACGACTACAGCGCACTCACAGAAGATTTTGACTATCTAGTCACCGAGGTTGATGACACTATATTTGTCGAAAACATAGATCCAGTAACTAACAAGATAGTAGATACAATACAACTACCTACACTAACGGTGACAGACATAAACAATTTTCCTAGCATGATAACCTCGCATGCATATACAAAAAACAATTTTGAAAAATACCACAAACATGGTTTAAATTTAAAAATGTTATTGCAACCCAAATTCGCGGCAGCAGAACCAGACCTAGTCAATCTGAAAATAGATCTGTCTGAATGGAATTCTAATCTACCTTACACCGGTTACCATAACATATGTGTGAATATAAACAACAATACCGGTAGAGTGGAAGTGTATATCGATGGTCATTTGAATGAAACAGATAATGTTTACACATTCGAACCAGGTAAATATACTTTCAACAACATGTTTACTAGAGAGTTACTAGTTGGAGCTTCCCCTTATTTAAACGAAACCACAGTCCAATCGAAAATTAAGAACTACACAACATACACAACCAGAGATACTTGCGTAAAAAATATAAACATAGTAAATAAATGTTTGACCAGAGCTGACATTGTATGTTTGATGTTATCATATAGTGAGGTGGATGATATCAAGTGGGCTTTGCCTAATGGGTTGAGAAACTTAATAGAAGGGGTTGATCAGGTGTTCAATCATTCTCTACCTCCGCGAAAGAGTAATAATTTTAATATGAATGTGAGAAATTCAGAAATTAAATCCACTCAGTTACAACAGTATATAACCAATAAATTACGTAAGACGTTAGATCAAATAACACCAGCAGGTACAAAGATCGTAGGTGTCAATTGGTATAACGAGATACTGGACTGATTAAACACGTTGAACACACCAGTTATTAGATAAATATTAGGGTAATATCACATGGCAAACAAGCGCATAAAAATATCTGAACTACCACGTATAACATTTATACCAAATGCTACAGGTACCACAGTGACTGCAACTTCTGCAGATTATCTACCCATCGCTGTTACTGACAAGTCCAATGCGACAGTGAAAACAACAATGACGATAACTTCTCGTGAGTTGATGAGATTCGTGTTGCAGCAATCCGCTCCTGCAGCTGATGGTACAGATTTTGATTTGAATGAAAAACTGGTGATAGGACGAACTAGTTACCCGGTGGAGATCCCCACCTTGCAGGTTGGAGACATCACTGTCACGGGCACATCTAATTTTGCAACCGCTTCGTACAACAACATGGACGTGACCGGCACTTTGACAGTCGGTAATGCGATCACGGTGGGTGGTACTGCTACATATCCTGGTCTACTCTACGATAGAAACAACAACACAAGGACTCTCACTAGAGGTATATTTTGTAGTAACACCTCTGGTCGTATTGATGGTTTTGGTTTGAGTTTACAGTCGTTGGTGGCACAAGAACCAATAGCAGCTGCTGGTAACGCCGGGTTGTTTGCCACTGTAGATAGTAGTGGTAGATTAACGTTTCAAAATCTAACTGCTGCGCTAGGAACAGCGCGATCAATCACCAGTGACACTGGTAATTACGCCGGTAACATATTGAGTGTGGGTAGTAGTGGAGAGTTGTTTCTTGGGACAGCAAGCTCCGGATTACAATTGTCTAGTACTACTAATGTGGTGAACAAGACTACTGCGGATTTAGAGATATCATCTAATGACAGCATGCTTCCTGTTGTGACTGAGCAAATAAATAGCTCGACATCACAACCAATCACGGCAGCTGCCATGGTGACACACGCTCAATATAACAACACCTCGAGCACATTGAGCAACAGCGCCAACACCACTGGGAACACCGAGGTTCGCCGCGCAGTGTTCAACGTACCTATCGTGCTGGCCGGTAAACATGTGGACGGTAGCAATCCATTAGTGCACGATTTGACACATAATGATGCGTCTGCGCAAGTCCCGGCACAAATAGGTGAGATCAGATGGAATGTGTACAACGGGGTTCCTACTCTGTATCTAGCGATTGCCGCGCATCCAAATGCGGGAGTATCAGCAAACGCCGACGCGAAAACATGGTACGGTGTACCATTGTTCGGTACAATAGATGATGACAGTACCGACTCGTTACCTATAACAGCTCATAAATACTCAGATGACGATTAGTTATGGCCGGTCCGACTGATTTGATAAAAGATAGTGTGTTGGGTTCCGATAGCAGAGAGAACCAACAAGATGCGTTTCTAGCATACATGCAGAACCAAGGTTTACAATTTGACGAATATGCAAATGAAATTCAAGAACTAGATCCCGGAGGAGACGACGGAACTGCGGAAGAAGCTTCTAACAGTCTAGGTATCGATCCATTAGAGTTCGCAAAGAAAAATCCAGCACAGGCTGAGATGGATGAGCAGAGTAAAATTTTGGAAGATGTCACCACTGACAACATCAAAAAAATACGTAGCCCTAGAAACCAAGCATATCAAATAGACAGGACTATCGCCCGGGTAGGTGACAGTACTTGTGATGAAATCAGCACCGCTGTACAGGCCCTGCTCAAGGGTGAGATGACCGCCGGTACATTTGGCAACGCTCTCAAAGGTATCGGTAAGGGAGCTGTGGATAGTTTGTTGAAAGACGGTCTAGGTGTTAAGGACATTAAAAATTTAGGTAAAAAAGCAGCTCTAGCGGGAGCTGCTTTACTAGCAGATCGGGTAGGACTGGACGACCAGTTGCAAGAGATGTTAGACAAATTGAAACGCAACAAACGTAAAGTGAATGACATTAGCAACACCAAAAAACGTAAAGATGATGCGATGAAAGACATCTTCAAAAAATTACCCCCTGTTTTGAGACAAATACTCAAAAAAGACCCGAACGCGTTGAAAAATTTTATCGACCAGCGTTGTAATGAAGCTAGGAAAAACATGACTGATTCTGCATTCAGCAGAGCCGGGTTGTCTGGTAAAGTTAGAGACTTTGTGGATAACAAATGAAAAAATACTACGGTAATTACATGGGTATCGTTGTTCAAAACAACGATCCAGACAAGAGAGGTCGTGTCAAGGTTTTTGTACCACATGTGTCTGTCACTGTTTATGACAAATGGAATGAAAATCCTAGAGACAAACGTTTCAGGTTTGTAGGTGAAAATGTAACTAGTAGTTTAAATGACATAATTGATGATATAAAAGACATACTCCCATGGGCCGAGTGCGCGGTGCCAATCACCGGAGCGGTTGGTAGTGGTAGATACAACGCTCATAACAAAACTGGTAGCATCAGTGACAGTAACAGACTTGAAGAGACAGACCCTAAGTTGGAACCACCCGGTAAAGTCAAAGAACCAAAAACAGATTACGCGTTAAACAAAGATGATATAGGTGAGAAACCCGCTAGAATATATGAAGTTGAAGAACTTAAACTTGCTGATGCATGGAATGACAATGGTGGAGAAGGTAATTACGACCAATCCGGGCAGCTTGGCTTGGGTTACAGTGAAAAGGGTGGTAGTAACAAACACAACACCACACAATGGCCGGAACTGCGTATAAATAAATATAGCTACAACTACACTCCCAGCAGCTACAGTAACTGCGCCAAGGGAAGTTTTTCTATACCTAATGTTGGATCTCATGTATGGGTATTCTTCAGAGAAGGTGACCCACTGGACCCTGTATTTTGGGCCACAACATATGGTCAAGAAGACTGGAAAGGTATATACGATACACTAGGAGAAGACAAAGACCCTGGGATCGATTACCCGGGTACATACGAGAACAAATCACCTAGTGATGATAAAGATTATGATCACAACACCGAGCAGTACCGAAACAAATATGTATTGAATCAAAAAGGGGGGGTGATAGAGATTATCAACAGTGACAACAAAGAGATGATGAAAATGACTCATTACAGTGGTTCATTCAAAGAGTTTAACAATCATACCACTACAGAATTAGCGGTCCATAATGACCAAAAATTAGTGTTGGAAGATCAGTATCTGACGGTGAGAGGTTATCAAAACATGTATGTTGAACATGATGTTGATAGTATCATACGTGGTGATAGTTACCGGAAGATCGGTAACATGAAAGAAGAATACATGAAAGAGTGGTACAATTTAGGTGTTGTTATTGCAGATTTCAAGCAGCTGTTTGAGATAAAGCGGACAGACGCGATAAAAGATAAAACTCGCAAGCTCACTAGCAAACAGCAATCCAAGAGCGGATCTAACGGTCCCTGCCCGGTCTGCGCAGCAAAAGTGACAGACACAGGAGGACATGGTACACAGGAAAAATACTGGCATTTGAACAATAAATTCAACAGTACCGAAGTCACGCAGATACGTGCCGGTGACAAAGGCATGACCTGGGGACCTGGTGAGCGCGCCATGCTAGGTGGAAGCATGTCTTCAACCGGTCAAGACGATGGTGCAGATAAATACCAAGAATGTAAACCTAAGGGTGAACAAAAGAAAGCTACATTTAAAAAAGCTGGAACTAGCGGTAAAATATTTGGTGAAACATGTAAATGTTGCGGTGGTTCTGGCAAGAGCCCGAGCAGTATGGACGGTACATGGGCAACAGAATCGCTCAAAAAAGATTTAGATAATTTTATAAAAACGAACATCGAAGCGCTTAGTGACCAAGAAGCTAAAATGGGAATTGGTGGTAACGAGATTATAGACATAACCAAGCATAAAATTGAGACAATAGGCCTGGTGATGAACGATTTTGGTAGTATTCGAGTTGACACGGTAGGTAAGATACACAACAACGAGATTGTGGTCAACAAGGAAGGAGTTTACACTAGTCAGCAAGAAAGTCCCATGATTGAATATGTACATGTAGATGATCTCCCCGGAGGAAATTACACATTAAATGTATGTAACCGATACAACATTCAAGTTGGAGCCGGGGGGATAAACATGAAGACATACGGACCGGTGGATCTCAGTGGTACTATCACTAACGTGTCAGGTAACCAAGTAAACATTGGCTCTGAATATGAAATCAATATAGACGGTGGTAGACGTTTGAACTTGTCTGCAGATATTTTATGCCTACGCGCTAGGAACAAGGATAACAAACAACAGGACGAGCAAGTGCTAGTGGATGGTAACTTAGGTGTGAAAACAAATGTAGTTATAGGCGGAGGAGTGCATGTTGAGGGTGAAGTGTCATTGAATCATGTCACCGCACCATGTGAAATACAGCAAACAGAAGAGACAGATGTAACTGGAACCACTCTCGCGAATAGAACTGTCGCGTGGATACCACCAGGGCGTGTGTTGATTGGTGCATGCTGCCCGGTGTACAACCCATTACCAATCCCGGTCAAAGCCAATTTCGGCCCGGCCTTTGCCAGTGACCCAAACTGCGTAGGTGTATGGTCACATAGTCATTTGTTTCGTAACATACCATTAACTTTACATCGTGAGCATCATGATGTACGGTTGAAGGGTAAAAAATGTAATGACTACAAAAAAGGCCGTGTACCTGCTGAACCGGTCCGGCATGAAAAGAAATGTGGAGATGCTAAATCCGTAGCCAAAGGTAAATACGGTGCGCCACCTAAAAGGTAAAGAGTTATTTAATATAATTCACTAGCTTATTGATAATTCTCATGTAATCTTGATGTTTCAATCGATCCGCTAGTTTATTGTTTATTTCAGGGGCCCGTTCAGCAGTATGTAGAACATATTCTAGTGCCTCTATAATTTTTCTCCGATCGCTAGGCTTATCCGTCCACTCCTTTGCGGCTTGTGCAATTTCCTGATAAAAATCTTGACATGTAACACTGGATACATCTTCTGGGTCTGAAGTGTGAGATGCACCTACTTTACCGTAGCATGAGTCTTGTTCCCACATATCTAGCAGCATTTGATTAGGGTTGATATGCTCTTGTGTGCATGTATTATTGTAACTAGCGTGGTATGTTACACTGTCCAAATCAACCGTAGGTTCGGTTTCAGCTCTGAGTTTACTCAAACTCTCATTAATTCTTTTGCTAATTTCTGATGATATCATGATTAAATTATTTAGTATCTTCCGGAACCGGATACGGATTGTCTTGATTGATTATCTCTCTATCCATTGTTTGTAACAACTGTTTAGGTATGATTTTATTTGTAAACGAATCATTAATATTGATTATGACCATGTCAGTACCGTTTTCGTCTGTATATTCTTTAATGACTTTCACCTTGCGCTCTTGTCGGCGACCACTCGCTTCTGTTTCGATCTTAATCACTCCGGTCATTTCATCGACTTGAGCATTGTTTGTTTTTTTATCAAAAACTTTTTTGTAATTTTTACCATACTTTTTTAAATCTGTAGGTCGTTGTTTGCTACCTTTTCCATTCATGATACTTTATATTATAAACTTATTTATATCGATGTTCAACTTTATATTTGTATTGATAATCAAATATTGTAACAATAATTATATACATGCAAATAAAGCATGCATGTGATCAAAAGACCGGACTACGTACATACACGAACGACCCGTGGCATGAGATCATTATCAACAAACAATACCACCATGCGGTCAATTGTATATCTCAAATACCACATGCACGGAAACTAAATATACCTCAATCAATTTCAGCAGTCAATCAAACAGTAATTATAGAAAACAGAAAACTTCCCCATATAGAATATATAATTAGAAAAGTGGTGCACTTGATGGGTTCAAGCTGGGAGCATTGTGTGATATGCACAAACACTAACCATGAATTTATCAAATCCATGTGTAACAATATCAGCAACGATATACAGGTGATAAATGCGAATGAGATGGGATGGACGCATGAGCATGAATTTGACCAGAACGTGTACAACAACATGATGTTATCCAAACCGTTATGGGAGGCACTAACCGGTGAGAAAATTCTAGTATATCAACAGGACACAGACATTAATCATGGCGGTATTGACATGTTCATGAAATACGACTATGTTGGTGCACCGTGGCCGGTTGGACAGGATGATAATGAACTGGGTGTAGGTAATGGAGGCTTTTCACTACGCACAAGACAAGTTATGATCGATTGTTTGAACACACATTCACCGAAAAATTTGACCATCAACGATAGTACCAGAAACTACATGAACGGGTTGGAACATTTAAACAAACCACTAGACTACCCACCGGAGGATGTTTTTTATAGTAAAACCATTCTAGAACATGATCTAGGTCGTGTTGCTCCTCGAGATGTAGGTCATCAGTTTTCAAGTGAAACATCATGGCAAGAAAACTCATTAGGCATGCATCAACCATGGTTGTCTGGTAGCTCCAGATTATATTGGACTAGTATGTATAATACATATAAATTGCATACAACCACGTTTAGTAAAGGTGATGCACGTCAACACGCCGGTGGTTGGCCGGATGTTATTCACAATTTAGAAAAAACTGGGATCTTACATGATCATGGAAATATTAATTTATTAGACTGTACAGAACAATATTTTGTGTGGGACAACAACCAACCCATGACGAGTGATTGGGTTGGTATAATTCACATCACTCCAAACACTCCAGATTATTTAGATATCGCCAATGTTAACACATTACTAAAAAACCGAAACTACGTAGCCAGTATACCATGGTGCAAAGGATTGATCGTGATGTCTGAGTATTTAAAATCGTATATTGAACCTCGTGTTGGAAATATCCCGGTATTATCTACCAAACACCCGGTTGATTTAAACAGCATGCCACCGTGTAATATTGACAGAATTATTAACGATCCAGATACATGTATTGTACAGATCGGGCAGCAAATGAGATACATGTCTACACTATATCGTGTGAATACAACTAGAAAAAAACTATGGTTGAGTGGGTGGAAAGAATCTAGTAAAATGAAAACGTTGCTGGGTAATGAATCCGCCATGCTACAGGAATATATAGATACGTCTAGCGTAGAGTTAAAATATGTACAAAACCCAGACGAATATAAATATATTGTGAGCAACAACATTGTAGTAGTTAACGTTATAGACGCATCTGCAAACAACACAATACTGGAAATGATCGCCGGTAACATACCTGTGTTGATAAACAAGCACCCGGCAGTACAGGAGTACCTAGGTGATACATATCCATGCTATTACTCAAATGTGACACACCTACAACACATATTGAACTCTCAAACGCAGTTGTCATGCATGCTCGCCCGGGGTCATGAATATTTGAAAACAATGAACAAAGACGATATACAGCACGATCACTTTGCTAAAAACTTGTTAAAATTTATAAACACGTGAATCCGGAATTTATATTTTATCATATACCAAAATGCGGTGGTACTAGCGTACGTTCACTACTATACAAAGCATTTATTACAAAATACACCCATCAACAGATATACTTTCCGCAAACACTGTTTGGTGACTGCGATTACAAGGGTATAAATTTAACCACAAATGATGATTACGTAGCTGCAATGGGGGTGTTGAATGAACATTTAGAACAGATAAAAATAGTGTTATGTCACACAAAAAACAATGATGTAGTCACTAGATCTGACAGCTGCAAATCATTATGTGTGTTGAGACATCCGGTCGATCGTTTGATAAGTCATTATTACTATTTTGACAAAGTTAAATTCGACAATAAACCTATGAGAAGGTTACCGGCTGAAACACTCAAAAAATACTGTTTATCTTACTCCAGTTTGATGTGTGAGTATGTAAGTCAATCCAATGATATAGATACAATATGTAAAGATTATGACAATATAACATACACGTTAATTCTAGAAAAAATAAACGATCAACTTACAGAAGTAATTAAAAATATATGCACTGATTTTAAAATTGAAAATAAACAAACATGCAAGCTAGAAATACTCAACCGGCAAAAAAATAATAACACTACACCATTTGAGCGACAGATAGTTAGTGAGATGATGCACAATTCATTAGATATGAAGCTGTATCAACATGCCGTAACGACTATATAATTATTTTTTATCCTGTCTTTGCTTCCAATACATCTTGAGAGCATCAGCCGGGGAGAGTTTCGACTCGATCGGTTTTTCAACTTCTACGATTTTTTCAACCTCCACAGGTTTTTCAACCTCCACAATCTTTTCAACCTCCACAGGTTTTTCAACCTCCACGATTTTTTCAACCTGTATAACACTAACCGGTTGTGTGACCGTGGTTTGTGACTCCATGATATCTGTATCAGTGTAATACTTTACATGCACCTTGTTTGGAGTGGTTGTAGTTGGTGATATAGTCGTGACAATTGGTTGATTTTCAGTCGGTTGAGCTACTTTTTTTTTATGCTCTGTTGCAACTGGTTTTTCTAATTGCTGCCATCTGTCCGCGATCATCATGTTTAACCCGACCACTAGCACTACAGCCAATGGGTCAAAAACTACACATATTATGAATATAAACCATTTGACTACTTGCTCCAATTCCATATCAAAAGAACGTGCAATAAATTTGAAACTACCAATATCAGTATTACGTATATCTTCACGGAGCTTTAGTATCTCTAGTTCCTTGCCGCGAATTTTATCGTATATCGTATTCACGTCTTGAACATTGTCTGGTACTTGTTCTGTTGATTCTCTCAACCTCTCCACCTTGACAGTGAATTTTTTATATTCGTCGCTGATAGACACGTCAATTTCTTTCAACGAATTGGAGATGGTATTCCTGTCTTCTGCTTGCTGGTCTTTCAGTTCCTGTAATTTTTTCTTTTTGTTACTGAACAAACCACCAGGCTGATTCTCTACAACTGCAACAGCCTCGTTCAACATTTTCAATTGATCCCTCAACGCTTGTTGACGAGCTCGCTGGTCTGCGACAAAATCATCATATATTTTTTGATATTGGGTGATAGATTCATTGGCTTTGGTGTCTATTAGATCAGCTGCTCCCTCTATTTTGTTTATCTCTTTTTGATATGTGTCTATTTGTTTTTGAGTCTGTTCAATATTGGTCTCGTATAGCTTGACTTGACTCATTGTCTTATCAAACGCATCACTCAAATAACCATACACACCCAAAGACGTGATACCTATCAGCAACACCACCGCCACTGATAGGTAAAACTTCATGAGCAATTTGAGACGTTTCCATTGTCTATATAAAAAACTTGCGGCCATCAGCTTACCTACTTCCAAACTACTGGCCATGATGGCCACCGGTATCATGCTCCCGGCGAACAATAACGATATACCTCTCACGCTGAAAAAAGCTGCACATCCAGCGATGAACGTCGCGGTCATCGCCAGCATGAATATAAATGATTTTTGATTTGTTCTCTCTAACATATTTAAAATTTCAAAAGATTCTCTACAATGTTACCAAAGCCTATGTGGTTGACTATTGTCAAGTACAACGGGTATAGCAATCCTAAAAAAGCTATAACACTCCATTTTTTGATCCGGTTCAATTTGGCCTCTCGTTTGTCCCACTTGGAATCTAGTTCCATCTCTATTTCCATTCGATGCCGGAAGTTTTCCAGTTCCACCACTTTACCGTTTATAGTTTTGGTGTAATTATATATCTTGCTGACCAGATCCGTCTGCCATTCATTTTGTTGTTTCATGACAGATATTTGTTCTAATAAAAATTTGTTATGATCATCCATTTGTTTCATTAAATAACTAGGTATCCTAGGTTTGAATACGGGTACATCTAAATCTTTGTTGACCAACGGGGTCCCTGGTTGTTGCTGTTTCATACTATTATTTATTCTACCACCACGTATACACCTGAACCATAAACTCAGGGCCCGTTGGTCAAAAAATTAGTCCCAATTACCTTGTGAGAGATCTATGTCTTCATTCCAATCAACACTGAACATGAATTCTTCTGCATGTTGTGATGTCTCTTGTTCAAGGACATGTCTCGCATTATCACCTAATTTGCGACTCATGCGTTTACCCATCCAGAAAGCTTCTAATATCAACGCTCGGAGCGCGGTCAAGTTGTAGCTATCCTCGCGGCTGCATCTGTACGCTTGTTTCAACACATTACATAATGTGCGTTTCTCATCATAAGTCTCATCCATCTCCATGGCCGCTTGTACAGCTAGCTCCGGGGTGAATGGCTTTGGTATGTAATTACCTTGTTTATCCATTGTTACCTCCTAATCCACTAATATTTATTCTAGCTCGTTAGTTTTGAACAAGTTCCGGAGTAAAAATATACAAAAAAAAGCCGCGGGTTACCCCGCAGCTTAGGTTGTTATTAATCAGATAACTACTACACTAAAATTTAAATGTAAGTCCAGCGGTCAACACGAGATCATCTTCAATACCGTCTGCATCTACGTAGTCAAGACCTAGCACTGCATCTGCATTGTCGGTCACACCTCTGGTGAGTTTTGCACCAGTAGACCAATATGTACGATCAATTGCTGCAGTTGCTTCAGTTTCTCCAATGGTACCATGTACACATAGCTTGGCCACTTCTAGATCAAACTCATGCTTGATGCCGAGCTCTAGAGTCCACAACTCATTATCAATATCATAGTACACAATGCCTGTTGGTGACAATGCGACATCTAGTCCGAAACTGGTGAATAGCTCTCCTGTGGCATCACCCGGTACACCTTCTCGGTGCAAGTAACCACCAGAGAAATTGACTGAGTCTTCGAACAATTTACTAGCTAACCCGGCGGAAATGTAGTATTGATCTGCTGCAGATCCTGTGGATTGGTCAGCTACAACACTACCGAACACTCCCACACCACCTAGATTGGATCTAGCCTCGACTCCAACTTTGATTGTGTCATCACCTAGATCGGCACCTCTGTAATAGTTCTCATTAGCGAAACCTACACTGGCGGAGCCCCGGAGGTTGGATCCATGAGAATCTGCGTGAACACTAGAGACTGCTGCAGCTGCTGCTACAAAAGCCACGATGGTTGTTACAACTTTTGTTGTTTTCATATAGTTATTATATAGTCTAGATTGTAATATGTCCAACTATTTTTTAAAAATGTACCTATCCACATGGTAAAATATTGATGCACCAACAAATTGAAACAGGACCACGCTCAACCACAATGGTAATTGCATGTAGTCTGAGAACAGCCACATGGTCGGGTAACATACAAGAAACCCGCATTGCCAACGGAGATGGTATTTCAAATGTCTGTTCATGTTATTATATTAAGCTATAGATTGATCATTGTCAACAATGGTGTAAATATATACATGTTTACAGACATGTCATGGAACAGTTTCAAAGGTCACATGCAGAGAAGTTTGAGAAAAAGACTGGTTGAGGAAGGTATATTGGATAGTAATTCCAATGGTGACACGAGAATGGGGGACTGGCCTAGACTGGAGCGAGTGATAGCCAAAGCATCAGCTGACACGTACCAGCCTAACCATTCAGCAGATAGGGGTTCGTACCATATATTTTGTCCGCATGGGAAACCGTATATACCACAGCTACCCATTGCGTCTCACTATGTGTTACACTTTCCACCGGATCGGTCATGGAACGACTTTTATCGTCACATGGAACGCGCATTGCATAAACGTACTGCAGAAGAAGGTTTGTTTGATAGTAACCCTAACGGAGTGGCTAGAAGTGGTGACTGGCCCCGTTTGCTCCGAGTTGTAGCCAAGGCCTTCGCGGATACATATGGTAAAGCACATCAAGATGATCGAGGCACATACCATGGTCCGCACGGTGGTCATAGTGGTGGTTATCGTTCAAAATCATGGAGAGACTTTTCCACACACTTGAACCAGGATTTACAAAAAAGAACTGTTGAAGAAGGTATACTGGATAGTAACCCGAACGGTGACACAAGAAGTGGTGACTGGCCCCGGTTGCAACGAGTCCTAGCGAAAGCAGCAGCAGATGTTTATGGTAAAAACCATCAAGACAATCGAGCTACACACCATGGTGGACATGGTGGACACCTATAAAAAAATTCCCGCTCAACCCACCCCTTTCGATACAATAATGCACCCAGCTATCGGTATTTAGTCAATCGTAGAGGCTTTTCTTGATTCCGTCTGATTCTAATCCAGTCCACCCCATGATACTTCCTATCAGTATGTGGTACAAATGACCGGTATATGTATCTGACAAGCGATCTCAATATTTTAAAAATCGTCATCCAAAGCCCCTGAATTTTGGTAATCAGTAACTTTGGTTTCAAAAAAGTTCTTTTGCTTTTGTAAATCGATTGTTTCACTCAACCAAGGAAACGGATTTGTGTCTTTGTCGTATCGGAACTTCATACCCAACCCAGACAACCGACGGTTAGCAATATGTTGCATGTAATCGACAAACATATCAGCATTTAACCCTAGTATACCTCGAGGCAATACATCTTTAGCATACTGTATCTCTAGCTCAACAGCAGATTTTAGATTCTCTACTAGTTCATTCTCTAAGGTGTCATCCCATGCATCTGGGTATTGTTCTTTGATTTTGTTCAACAATGTAGTACCGAATTTGATATGAATACTCTCGTCTCTCAATGTATATTGTATCTGTTCACAAACACCCGGGATTTTTCTAGATAACGCTAACAACATAGCAAAACCGCTGAAGAAGAATGTACCTTCACATACAATCCAATATATGAATGCTCCTTTGATCAATTCACGTTGACCCTCAGTTGTTGATGTGTCAATCTGTTTACCGAGACCCTTGGTCACATTCATTAGAAAATCATCCTTAGCTTTAATACTAGGGATCGTGTTGTATGCCTCGTATACCTCGTCTATATCTAGATCTAAACTGTCACATATATACACTATTGTATCATTATGTAAACACTCTTCATACATTTGTCTAGCCATATACTGGCGACACTCTGGATCAGTTACATACTTGAACAGTGTGAACAAGTTGTTACCTACAAGACTTTCACTTCCAGCGAAAAAACCCAAACATCTTTTGATAAGTAAACGCTCATCATCACTAATTACACCGTCTTGTTTCCAGTTTTGTATGTCTTTAGTCATTGGCACCTCCTCCGGAGTCCAATTGTTGTTTTTACCTTGCTTGTACAAGTCCCATGCCCATTTGTTGACATGTGGTAATATTTGATTGACTCCGGCTGAATCTCCATCCAGTACTTTTCCTGATTTAGTAGACATATGTTTATTTATTGAGATTAAATTTTTTTGAGACTGTTATTCAAGTATTTCCGGCACAAAATTCTAACATCATTATACACCTTAAGATACACGTCGCGGAATGCTTGTGGGGCCTGGTTTTTAGAACTTCTAGGCTTTATTTCCAGACCGTTGAACACGTTCAACGGTACACGTAACTTGTCTGACAATTGTGATTTGTATTTGATGATGTCCTCCAATGACATTGGAAATATTCTAGGCGCGTTCATCCACCCTCTAGCGTGATTTATATAATTGAACAAGTCTCGCTTGGCTGTCATGACCCGGTGTATGTATTTGGTTCTATCATTGGGTATAGCAGTATACAACCCATTCTGCTCGGCTTCCATACTAGATATATCATGATCTCTGTTCATTTTGTAATGTTGTGCATTAGCGAAGTTTCTACGATAATAACTGTTGATAGCAACTACCGGATCACAATACATGTATATAATTGGAATTGTATTCAAATGTTCTCTGGTGATATTGTATATGTTATGGTTTATAAAGTAGTTATACGTACAATGTTTTACTTTGTCTTCATCATTCCAATGATTCGTCCGGACTCCATGTTTGTTAAATTGTTCCAGTAGATATGTTTGACCAGCTCCTCCCCAACCTACAATTAACACTTGGGGTCTCATCTATTGACAACTCTCACATTCCCCCGGATTATTGAGACTACATGCCGATATATTTTCAATCTCCGGAGTGGCTGGATCACTCACTTTAGAAACTGTACTCTTCTCAATTTTGCTAGCGCTCTGATTCCTCAGGTAATATGTTGTTTTGAGACCTTGATTCCACGCATGGAAGTACAAATCGTTCAAGTATTTCAGACTGGTCTCGTTGTTGTATAAATTTAAACTTTGCCCCTGATCTATCCAACGCTGCCGGGCACCGGCTTGTTCGATCATTTTCATTTGGTCTTGTTGGAATGCCGTTTTATATTTCCTTCTTATCTCTTCAGGTACGGTAGGTATTTGAGAAACATCTCCATCGGTCCTCTTGAGGTCGTCAACCAATGATTCATCCCACTTACCTAATTTTTTCATGTCTGTTACAAAATGTTCGTTAATCATTGTGAACTCACCACTTAGTGTACTATACACATACAATACAGAGAAATACGGTTCGATGCTCGGACTACATCCGGTTATTGAAGATATAGTAGCGGTTGGTGCGATCGCCATGGTGTTGCTGTTTCTCATGCCATGTTTACTAACTTTGTCACGCAACTTGGTCCAATCGAGATCACCACGTGAACGACTCATGGCACGATGCTCACGTAACTTCATCACATCTTTATATGTATCCATAGGGAAAACATTTTTACTCCACAACGAACCATCGTAACTCTGATATTTACCACGCTCTTTAGCCAGGCCACAACTTGCTTCAATCGAAGCATGTGATATGAACTCATACAAATCGCTGCTCATTTTCACAGCTTCATCACTATCAAATTCAATACCTAGAGCATAGTACATGTCATGCCACCCCATGCTACCCATTCCAACCGGCCGGTGAGTCATGTTACTTTTTTTAGTCTCTTCTGTCGGGTAGAAATTGATATCTATCACGTTGTCTAACATACGTAAACCTAACGAGACAGTGTTTTTCAATTTGTTATAATCAATACTAACGTTACCGTTTGCATCAGTTTTTACGTGGTTTTTCAGATTCACACTACCCAGATTACACACTGCCGTTTCACCGTGAGACTTCACCTTCCGACTGTTTTCATGATATTGAGTAGCTTTGGTGTGTAATAAAATCTCGGTACATAAATTGCTGCTATGCACTACACCGGCATGCTGATTACTATATCTAGTGTTGCTAGGGTCTTTGAAAGTAATCCATGGGTGCCCGGTCTCGAATAAACTTCTCAGCATTTTTTTCCACAAATCTTTTGCATTAATTTCCCGGAATATTCTAAGCTCACCCCTCTTTCCGCGCTTGACATACTCTTTATATTTTTTTTCAAACTCACGACCATGTAATTCATGTAACTCTGGTACTTCATTAGGACTGAATAGATACCATGGTTCATCGTTTTGTACACATTTCATGAACAAGTCTGGTATCCAGTTGGCTGTGTTCATGTCATGTGTGCGTTTGCGATCATCTCCAGTGTTTTTTCTGAGCTGTATAAAATCCTCGATGTCGGCATGCCAGGTCTCTAAATAAGCGCATCCAGCGCCTCGTCGTTTACCACCTTGATTCACCGCGGTGAGCATGTCACCGTACAGTTTCCAGAAATACACAGCACCCTGTGTGTAACCATTAGTCCCTCGAATGTAACTGTTACATGCCCGGAAATTTGTCAAATCCATACCCAAACCACCAGCGTATTTGTTCTTCAAAGCTTCTTGATGTAAACCATCAAATATTCCGTTGATACTGTCTTCGAACGTGTTTAAAAAACAACTACTCAATTGATTGAATGTACCACCACTGTTGAACAATGTGGGTGTACTGCACATGAAATCGAAACTGCTTATCTGCTTGTAAAATTTTATGGCCCATTCTTCGCGAGTATTCGGGTCCTCCTTCAACGCGAGCCCCATAGCAACTCTCATCCAAAATGCTTGAGGAGTCTCCATCCTCACATCATTGATATGCATAAGATATCTATCGTATACTGTCTGCAAACCTAGATATTCAAACCTGTAATCTCTATCAATTTCCAACGCATCTGACAGTTTTTGTAAATCAAACTTAGCCAACTCTTTGTTAACAATCTTCTCTTTGATAAGTTTTTTCAGATTGACAATGAACGTTTTTTTGTACTGTAACACAAAAGCATCACTATCTGCACCTTCACCAAACACCTCTTTGTATATTGTAGCTAGCAACAGCTTTGCAGCAACGTATTTACATCTAGGGTCTTTCTCTATCAACGACCGAGCAGATTTGATCACAGATTCATCTATTTCTTTGGTTTTGACACCATCATATAAATTTAGTTTGGTGTTCCAATATACTTTTTGTACAAGTTCTTCATCACCGTCACAAGCTCTCCGTACACAGGCTAGTATTTTGTCCTCATTAAAATTTTCTTTCTTACCGTTTCTTTTAGTAACGTTCATCACTGTATATTATGCAAGTAACAGGAGTAATTCAACAAAAAGTTATTACTAATTAAACCCGTACTCTACGGCGCAAAGTACCAGACATCATGTTATACACAATCAAATATGTGACGCTTGGGTTGATACGCACTGTGATAGAACATTCATCACCGGTGACTATGGGTCCTTGTATCAAATGCCCGGCGTATTGGATACGTCTTTTGGTCGTACCTGTCTTTGCATCTATTATTTTAATGTAATTTCCTTGTGTGGTGGCTGTTAGCATGGTTATTGTTTCAATATACGGTTTAAAAATTCTTTAACATCAGGATCGGTTTTCACTGATGTATAGTTATTTATATTAAACTTAGGAATATTACGGTATTTGATTCTGGAATCATTTTGAATTTGTTCAACTATCTTCGAATCCACATCACCGAGCTGATCATCTTGTATACCCAATAAATCTCTAGTTTTATCCACGTCATACCCACGCTTTATCAGGTCTTTGGCTTCCTTACATATGTATGTTTCATGCAATGTCTGCTCGTCACCAGCTTTCTCAAGCTTGGATTGGTAATAGTCTTTTGACAATATCAACTCTCGCCCGGTTATGATACACTTTAAACGTTTAGTTTTTCTTGTTCTAGCCATCATTATATTATAGTATAATCTAGAGTTTAATCAATGTTTAATATAAATATAAACATGAGACAAGATTACACAAGTGATGATGACAATTTAATGAATCTGTATGCTGAGGGTCTAGACCATCTGAACACAAAATACTCTACTGGTCAGGACCAATTCACACCTAAATTGAGAGCTCGTGGTAATCCAAATCAACGCTTGTCATACGCCAGTTATTTTGAAGAAGATAATGACACACATCTACCAGAGATAGGGGACCAGGTAAAGTATGACATAACTGGAGAAGATGTGAACGTGGTGTATGTAGATAAAAAATCTATGACAGTCACGATAGAATTACCGTCTGAAGAACATGTATTCGACGTCCCGGTATCGGATATAACTTAATCAAACAACCCAGTTAATACAGCAGTTTCAACATGTACTGGTTCATGTACATGTGAGAATATATCAACAATTCTGGGGTTATAATTGTACTGCTCACCAGTAGATTCATCTGTCACCCATATAACTATATCTTCTGGTGCAACAGCCTCATCATGCACAAGCTTGTACAACCGTCTCAGCAGCTGTTTAGGTGGCCGCATGCTGCATGTCCAGATGTAGTTCTCTACATTAGTATAATCTAAAGATGTGTGATGATTGTTCTCACGACTCCAGTCGTCGAGCTGTTCAAGTGTTAAGTGTATTTGTGTAGTTCTGCTCATATATAAATGATATGAACATCATGTGGTTATAGCAACTACCAATTACAATCGATCAATCATTTGTTTGATGATGTCTTTGGCCGTTTCCCGAGCCTCTCTACGACTCATGGTACCACCTTCATCATCCATCACTGCACGAGTCTCATCATCCAACAGACGTTCAAGAGCTTCAACATCACCCATCAAACCATCTTCTGGTCCACTGGATGGTCTATCATGTCTAGACAATTCAACAGCGTCATGTGCATCATGCCTGTCCATAGCTGCTTGATCCGGGTCATCATGTTCGAAATCTTCTGGTTCCATGCCTAGCACATCCCTAAGGTAGTTGTCATCATCACCTTCATCGAGAACCGGTATGTTGTTTTCAAAAATCATTTGTTTCAATTGATGTCTTTTGTGCAGTGATGAGCCATTGTTCTCTGGTATCAAACACTTGACATACCAGTTGGCATGTTCTTTCAATGTGACAAACAACCGTTCCATGGCTTCCATGATGGGGCTCAAGTCCACTCCCATTTGAGCAGCTGGTTGTTGAATGGTCGCTGCTAGTTGACTCATTTGTGTTAATTGCTGGTTGAGCTGTTGTATCTGGTCTGTAACTCGGTACTCGCCAGTGGCTGGATTCATGTCGTCCGGCATGGGGACTCCTTTTCGCGCCCGGGAAACAACTTTGTCTCGCTCTAGTCCAAGCTGGTCTATTTGTGAAGTGATTGTGTCAGATGCAACTTTGAGAGCTTGTACTTGCGCCTGTAAAGTTTCAGCATCCTGCCCAGGGCCATTGGCAAACGCTGCTTCTACATCGGCCACTGGATCACCTGTTGCCGCTGGTGCTGCCGCAACAGCCTCTGGTGATTCATTTATACTGCACCGGTAATTTTCAAAAATGTTCTCGATATCTTTGTTCATAATGTTATTTATGCGGACAACATGTAATTATTAACAATCACAAGCACCGTCATCACAACAGTCCGATGCTTGTTGTTCCTTTTTCATCTCATCTACATTCTGGTCCGGCATGGTGACATCGTGAAACTCTTCGTTTATGGTGTCGATCAAACTATTCAGTCGATCCAGTTGCTCGATTTTGTCTTTGATGTCTTTGCTGTGCACTGCATGGTCACCCACCCCGATCGGTTTGTCTAATAGTACGTGCAAATCAGCTAGCACCTGCATGCGTTGACCGGCATACTCATGATATATGCCCTTGATACTTGTCTCCATATGTTTGTTCATCTATATATTATATATACTTGTTGTTGCAAACTCTACTAGATATTGTATAATAATGTTATGAATTTCATAATATGGTTGTTGTTCGTGTTGCCGTTTGTTGTTTTGTTGTGGATTGTGGAAGTGTTGTATGAAGGTGCAACGTTGATCGTGCTGTATGTATGGATGACAATATGTAAAATGTACAGAGCATATTACCGGTTTGCATTCAATCGAAGTCAGTACCTACAAGAACGCGAGATTATACATTCCACGCTGTTGCCAGAACCGGAGGAGCTAGCCAAGTATCGTACCAGTCAGTGGGAGGATAACTGACTCACTCGTAACGTCGGTCTGTGTTTTGTGTGTCAACTTGGAGACCTTCTCCAGTGAACGGATTGTGACCACCTGTGTTTTTGTTCAATTTGTTACCTTGTTGGTCTATCTCACCTTTGCGAATCTTGGTGGCCGATATTTCCTGGATGCTCTTGTCTAGTTCCAGTTGTTCTATGTTGTAACCCACACCTCTACCGTAAAATACATCGGTGATGTTGGGGAGCTCGACAACTTTTATTTTGTCACCAAACTCCGGACATGCCGCGTGTATCTCACGTTTCACTTGCTGAAAGTCATATGGATTACTATCATCCTTTCCCCCCACGTCTCTAAGAGCTATGCAGCATTGCCCGGTACGTTTGATGGCTTCGGCCACTAGTGTTTTATGTCCTTTATGGAATGGTTGATAACGGCCAATCAACAACGCGGTTGGAGCTTGATTGTCCCATAGCTCCGGTTTCAAAAGATCCATGGACTGTTCCAACCACTCTTGTGGTGTACCGTCTCTCAACACAAGATCTGCATTCGCTGGTGGTTCGAACATCTTGTTTGTATCTTCAAATCTACCTTCCTTGATTCGATCCACCCAGATTATGTAGTCTGCATCGAACAGCTCTCTAGCTTTATTGGTGGGACATACAAAATCGGCTATGGCCCAGGTTCCGAATTTACTAGCGAATTCACACATTTTACCCATGCGTCGTGAATGCTCTAGTCTATCATTTGCTGTGAAACCAAGATCTTTGCTGATCTCTTGACGAACAGCGTCCGCATTGAACCACACTGCGCATAGCTTTTGTACCAACAATTCCGCCAGTGTAGTTTTACCTGCACCCGGGAGCCCCATTATCAAAATTTTTCTCTTGAGTTTCATAAATAGTTATTTATACCTGAGCATGAGAGTATCAAACATTATCATTATAAAAAACGATTTAATATTTCCACCTAGTGAGATCAGTGTGTTCCGCGACATCACGCTGTACACCAAAGTGTACACTGAACATGATGTTGTTATTGAGTCGGAACCACATCATGTGGACACATGCTACAAATACCTGACTGCGCATGGTGCGTTCGATTATGTTGATGACATAATACACCCTGGAGAAGAAGCTGGTGTGATTGTAAGTGATACTACCCCTTGCGCTGTACACGCGCGTCGATTCTGGTCCGGGAATCTGAACCGGATTCTAGCCAGTTTGAGAGCATATACACGTTATTGATGTCACTTGCGTTTTTTACGCTTTTTAGGCTTCAAATAGTTCCTCCGGCTCTCTATTAGCTCTCCACATGACTCAATAACATCATCTATTTGTTGTTGTGTGTAGTGCTTAGTGAAATTGGGCCCCACACCTAGCTGTCCTAGATATACAATATCTTCCCCGGGAGGTTTTTGTGTCATCAGTATGATACCTGTGGGTTCATGCCAGATGTTGTACACATGATCCATACCACCCAGATCCGCATGTTTGCGTTGTGGTTGTGAGGTGACCTGGGCATGTGATATCCAATCGTCAGACATCACATATGTTCATCCATTTGACCACCAATCTGTTGTTAGTGCTGTCTTTGACACATTGTGTTATTGCATAACACAGAGGTATCAGTTGTTTGCATATGTCGCTCATCTGCTCTTCATTCTTGAGTACCGCGACAATCACCCGTCTTTGAGATCCCTGTACTGGCTCTAGATACACAGACGATTGATCATCACAATTGGCCATTTGTTCTAGACACTCCCAACGTATGTCCGGTCCTACATACACATCACTGGTGTATGTTCTAACCAATACAGTTGCATAAAGTTCCCTTTGTTGATTGTCTAGTTTGGGTTGTATCATACCAATATGTATATATTGTCCCGGACATATCAACCGGTGGAACCGGTTAATTAATTCTTCCAGTTGTTCAAAAATTCATCTACAACTGGTACACCAACCAGTACACCCATTATTTTGTATAGTTGTATGTACTGTTGTTTCTCTTCTGTATATTTAGATTCTTCCATGCCTCTGTATTTGTACTCACAAAATTCCAGTCGCTTGATATGGTCTTGTAGTAATGTCATGATGAGTTCTTTATGCTCGCTCAGTTCGTTCACATAATCTAGTAAATGCAATGTGTCTGTTCGCCCATACATTATATCCACCTCGTCCGAGAATATCGTCAAATCTTTCAAATGTTTTAATATATGTTTCATAATTTATATATCTTTATTCCCCAAATTTATTTGTTTTTTGTAAGTTCATAGATACTATCAAACAATTTCCGGATATCCTGTCTCCGGTCCTCCATGTTTTTATCTATCCATCTCCATCGCTCGCGGTCCCGTGTGTCATTTATTTGCCACTCTATCTGTAGCTCTTTCACTTGTTCTTTGAGTAATTGTAGTTTGTGTTCCACACGCAACACTTCGCGGCGAACAAACCACCCTAATATGCTGATCACTGCTCCTAACACAGCGATCAAGTAATCCTGACCTTCCATATATATATTTATTCTAAACTGTTACTTTTGAACCGAGTCAGATATAATTAGTCACCAAATTCATACCCGAACAACTCGATGTCACGTGCGTATCGTTCCGCAACAATTTGTTTTGTTTCTTCATCATAGTATTCGGTGTAATGATGGTTATCGTTTTGTTGCTTGATCGTGGCTTGTACTGGTCTAAGCTTGTAGCTATTGTCTATTTCTACACCAATTTTCTGTGACACATATGTTAATGTGTCCTCTCTAGATTCAAATCTACCGATGTAATCCATCTGCTCCGGATCGAAATAATCAATCAAGGTCTCTCCATGTTCGTTCCCGGGAGTTTTGTAATTGTCTAGAAAATATTTCAGTGATTTTCCGGCCGGTTGTCCGATCGGTCCAAACTCATTACGTGTACAATATTTGCTGATTACCCGGTCCCAAGGATTCCGGACAATTGTGAATTTGAAATATGTTTCAAATACTTCCGGTTCTAAATGTTCTTTCCATTGGTTCAATGTCCAATGCTTACGACCATCATAGTTTACCATCCACATACCTGCATCGTTGTATTTAAACTGTATCTCGATGCTGCTACCACTTGTCCGTGGCACATGAATGAAAAGAAATTTATGCTCGTGACTTATCATGCGCTATGTGACACAAACTGGTATGGTCCAGACACTTTGTCATTCAGATCATTGTATCTGTAATTTCTGACTTTGGAGTTGTGTACATGGGCTATTTTGAATGTCTCGCATGGATTTATCAATCGATAACCCACGTTCATGAACTCCCAGGCTATTCGATTGTCACAACCCAGTACACCCAGGTTGAAGTCACTGTAATCCACCTCGCGAATCTTGCCTCTCCACATCCACGCGTCCTGGCTGTCACCACGTGGTCCGCGTGCCTGTACAAGCGAACCATCAGATTGTAACTCCCACCGGGACATGCATGCTACTGTGTCCATACTCACATGAGGGTGTATGTCCGCGATGTTGTCCGGTAGGTAGATGTCACTGTTCACGACTATGTTCAGATCCTTTGCACCTGTTGTGTCGTTCACAATGTTGAAAAAATTGGTGAACGTGGGTCGTTTATGTGGTATGACAGTGACTTTACTGTTAGTCCGAAACCGTTTTGGTGGGGTGTTTTCAGCTAGCAGATATACGTTGTCTACCGCGGCATTGGTTAGATTACCGAGCAGGCACTGCTCTAGCTCCAGATTCCTCTCGTTTATTTTATCCTTATAGTATGACACATATAAATTGATGTTCATATCAATTTTTTAAAAAATCATTCACAAATGTGCTTTTACCTACACACGCAGTTCCAGTTACAGCTACTCTCATAATATATATAATTAACTACAATTGATTATTTTTCAACTTCCTTATATTTATATAATGTACGCTGAAATAGTCTTTATTAAATGCTGTAACATTAATTTATGAGAGAGTTGATTTGCTATCAAATTGGTATTATTTTTAATAATTTTTTTATATAATACCGGGTTTGATTCTATTGTTTGATATTTACTTATAAGATCTGAAAGATCATCTTCAACCGGGATGTAATTTTCCCAGGGTTTTAAGTGATTTGCTTCCCAGTCTAAAATCTCATTATGTTTAGAAGTGAAGTATACGCGTTTGGATGCTAGAAATTGATATGTTTTAGTACTGTAGCTATGACCGGTTAAATCGATAAAATACTTATAATCTTTTTTTAATTTTATCACGCTTGTGAAGCCGTCTGTATCTTTGGAGTACCTATTGTATTTTTTTGTCGATATGTAGTTTAGTTGAGAAAAACTTTTACCCATTTCAATGTATTTCAATCTTTGAGGTTTAGTGTTACCGCATAAAAACCCAAATGAAACAATTTCGTTTGTACTCCATTCACTATTGTCCGCTAGCAGGTCAGAAATAATACCTGAATATATATCTCTTATAGTTTCCGCACAAAAATAATGATCATGTAAATTTATCGACACATCTCGAGGTATACCATTAGTTTTACCATTTCTATACATCTCCATACATATATCGTTTAAAAATTTAACCAGACTCACCGGATCTACTTTTAATGTAGCACTTACCGTTTTAAAATCTATTGATTTAAATATTAAAAATTTAGAACCAGGATCGACAGAAAAATGCGCATCGAACAGTGGATCAGAAAATAACTTAATTGTATTAATATTTTTTATATTCACGATTCGAATTCGTACCCGAACAACTCAATGTCCTGTGCATATCTTTCCGCAACCATTTGTCTTGTCTCATCATCGTAGTATTCGGTGTAGTGTTTTTTGTCAGAATTGGATCTAGATTTAGTTTGAGGATTAAGATTAATGCCGATTTTTTTTGATATAAAATTTAAACCTTTCCTTCTATCTTCAAAACGGCCAACAAAATCAATTTGTTTGGGGTTGAAATAATCAAAAAAACTATCTCCATACTCATGTCTGGCGGGTTGATAATGATTTAAAAAATAACTTAACTTTTGCCCGGAATAATATCCAATTTTACCGCCCCTTCCTTTGATGGGGCTAGAATACCAACCTCTATCCATATATTTAGAAATTACAATATCCCAGGGGTTCCTGATGAAAGTGAATTTAAAATAATTATCAAATTGTTCGTTGGATAATACATCTTTGTATTGATCTAGATTCCAATGTTTTTTTCCGTCTCCAGAACGATCTCCATTATAACTAAACTGTTGCTCTATACTAGTCCCACCAGTTCTTGGTATGTGAATAAAAATAAATTTGTGTTTGTGGTTGATCATATTAATAATATAATTATTTAGCCTGATCCATTACTGTATTACCATTCTTTTTTGGACGTTTGTTCGAATTCGTACCCAAAATACTCAATGTCCTGATTTTAAATAATAATTGTTTTTTGTTTTTTTGATAAAAAAATTTTTGGGATTGATATATTATTTTCAATACAACTATTTTGACAATTTTTTGTGATCGTTCCCCCCTCCGTGCTTTCTCCGTACCTGGATATATTATGGTCTAAAGTTAAAGAAATTCCATTTAAAGGTTTTGTGCTGTAATCCATTTGTATGGCTTGATATTGAGGTGGCTCTTCTATGTGCCTCCAGAACTCTCTTAACGCTTTAACTCTAAAAAATTGGTGCAACCAATTGTTGATAAAAGATTTGTGTTGTATAAATCTCAAGTTTTCAAAATAAATTTCTACACCTGAGCCTTCTCTTTGTATACAATTTGCAGAATCTTTTATATACCTGACAAAATGAAAGCACACATTAATGATGTTAGGGTTTTTAATTGATTCTACAAAATTAAGAACTTGATTAGCTTCCCCTTCTTCAATGCTTATTAGGTATCTGTCATCAATACACCAATAAACCCAGTCATTGTCATCAAGATCTTTAGTTAGTGCATGAAATGTTTGCTTAAATTTAATTCCAGCGTTAATTAATTCTATTTTACTTCCAAATTGATTTTCTATAACTTCTGGATATTTTTCATTCCATGGGACCCTGAATGTAAAAGGATTAGATGGCCATAATTTTTCGTATTGAACCAGCATGTTTTGAGCCATACTGTGATATCTGTCGCAACTCTGCACTATAGCTTTCATGTTAGTTATTTATCAAATTCATACCCGAACAACTCGATGTCACGTGCGTATCGTTCCGCAACAATTTGTTTTGTTTCTTCATCATAGTATTCGGTGTAGTGTTTGTGTTTTGATTTGTTTTCATGTGGAAGTTGTTGACGTGGTATCCCTATTTTGTCGCAGACCGTATCGAAGTCTTGTTGAAAATTTTCAAGTTTGACTACAAAATCAACTTTGAGAATATCCTTATCGACAATATGCTCTGTCAAGGTGGAGCTATGCCATTTTGCAAATTTTGAAGGGTATTCATCTCTTATAAGTTTATTACAAAAGTCGCTGAAAGTTCTCGCGGAGTCCCATGATTCGTGTTTATACATTGAAACTGCACGGGAATACGGATTCCTTACAGTTGTAAAGATGAAACTTTCATTATACACTTTTTCATTTACATAGTTTTCTACGCATTTGTACAGTTTCGGTGAAGTATTCTTTGTATGGTTTGTATTATAGTTCCAAAAACCCATATCTCTACCACCGTAATATTTAATATTATTTTTTTCACAAAGACTGACCACTGTAAAAGATCCACATCTTGGCATCCTTATATAAATTGTTTTCTTCATACATCGAGGTCCATATATCATTCACCAAATTCGTAACCAAACAATTCAATATCTCTTGCGTATCGTTCTGTAACAAGTTCACGAGTTTCATCATCATAATACTCGGTGTAATGCAAGTGATTGGTTTTATTCACATGTGGAAGTTTTTTTCTTGAGATTCCAATTTTGTCACAAATATTATCAAAATCCAACTGTATATTTTCGAGTTTACCAATATAGTCTACATGTTTAAAATATTCACCTATAAATGCCGCTTGAGAACGAAAATGTAGAGGTGTTTTTTGGTCAAAATATTTCAATACAAATTTATTAAAATCCAAGCCTTTCATGTCAAATTGATCTCGGTCTCTTATGTCTGATGAACTTTTACTTCCTCCTTTTTGAAGGTACTTGAACGCACTGACCGCTCTTGCGAACGGATTCCTCACAATGGAGAAAATAAAGTAATCCCGGACATTATCACCGAACTCATCGAAGTAACTAGCCAGCACCGGGTGCCCAGTTTTGAATTTTTTGCTATGTGGGTGTCTCGACAGTGCTGCAACTACAGAAGAACCTCCGCACTTGGGTACATGGAGAAAAATATACTTATGTTCATGGCTCAGCATTCGTCAACCCCCGCGCGTCATCGGCAACGTTGCGTAGCAACCTTCAGCCTGCCGCCGACCAGGTGTCATGTCTCCCATGAGTCGGTGCTCACGATGTGTTGTTCGTACTGTTGGATGTCCGGATCTGGTGCTGTTTGCTGTGATCTGAGCCAGGTGACACGGGCGAATATCGTGGCCACCAGCATGCCGCTGCATGCGTTGCTCGCACATACAGCCCAGGCCTCTCGTAACACTCCGTACACACACCACATGCACAACGCTGTGAATATGATCATCAGAGTGCCTCGATTCACACCTCGGTGTTCTCGCTTGAACCACACTGTCTGTAACTGTGGTATCCACGCGATCAGACCAGTGGCACCTGCGACTAGTCCGATAGATTCGATCATGGGTTGTGTCATGTGGCTATTTATGTTTCCGAGATGCAATAATCTACATTCGCTACGCTCAGGTCGTGGTGGTCGTGGACCAGGCAAAACCGCTTATATACATGCCTCAAAAAATCGCGCAAAAAAATTTTCCCATGCACATTTTCGAACACACCAAACCTGGCCTGTATATCACAAAGTTTCATACCCTGTGGTCTAGACCAGGTTGAGTCTCAGAGAGTGTTGTGGTCTCAGAGCGTGGTTGTTTCTAGAGCAGCCGGGTCAGTTTCTCGACGCCTTCTCCATGCCACAACACCACTGGCGAGTCCGGCAAGCAAGCCTCCACCTCCAATGGCGGCCATGGCCAGTTGATTCGATTCTGAATCTGATTCGTAAGCGGATGATTGACCAGTCGAGTTGGCGTCAGTGTTGTCACGTGTCACCACTGTACCATCCAGTTGAATCACTCGGTCAAGTTCTGCAGCTCGGTTCACATACTCTTGGTTCAATCGAGCGATCTGAGCCTGCAGCGTGTCCTCATCTGGTTCAGGAGTGATGTTGTTCAGATGAGCTTCTAACTCTTGTTTGTATCTGGCCAACAGCTGCTCGTTCAATCGTTTCTGATCAGGAGTCAAAGGTCGTGTTCTGGTGTTGGTTGTGTCGGCACCGAACGGATCAGGCTCCAGCGAGTTGCGTGCTGCCATTCGTAACGCTCCTGCCAACGAGTCGCTGGGTGTGAATCCATGAATGTTCTGATCGGTGAACTCTGGCACGTTCCATTCACGAGTGGTGTCAGGGATGCCGTCCCTGTTTCGGTCGATGATCGCTGCTGATGCAACTGACACGATCATCAGAGTGACTAGTGTGGTTATCGTTTTCATATGTTTATTGTATGATGTTTCATGGGTGATGTCAACTTAAAAACAAGAGGGGCTGGCTACTCTATTCACCAGCCCCTGGTTAGGATCAGTTATGGAAGAAATTTAGTCAACAACCAGCTCGTTTCTTGTGGCTTTGAGCTCTCGAATCTGGTTGTACAGACGATCGATGCGTGCCTGAAGCTGCTTGGCGCGTCGTTCGTTCTTGCTGGGAGCGGCCTCTCTGCTAGTATACTCGGTTCTGAAGCGATCGATGTTGCTTTCGTACTTGCGACTGATCAGATTGAACAAGTACTTGTGATAGAAGCTCTTGCGTTTGCCGGTCTTGTTGCAGATGACTCGATAGTTGTTCAAGTCGATGCGCACGTCCTTGCCGTACGCGTCTTGTAATGTGTAAAATACTTTTGCTTTGCGAGTGTTTTTTCCTTTTGACATAACTGTTATTTTCCTTATATTTTGTTTGATGGCTTGATTGCCTGATTATTCTTAATTGTATGCTCTGGTGCTCAGACGGTCAACTTTTAGTTTGTGACGAACGCGTCAGGTGCTCCGATCTTCACACCTGGTCGTTCCACATCCTCCGCCTTGACGATGGTGTATGGTGAATGATCCTTGTGACGATTCATTCCGCTCTCCAGACTCTGCACGAATCGTATCGCGGCTTGTAGATCTTGACAGTCGATGATGGCGGTCTTTCCTCTTAATATTGTGAACATAACTTATAATCCTTCCTGTGTTTGCGCTTACGATCCAGCGTCTTGTTGTGTCGTGCGTGGGCCTGAGTGGCCTTGGCGCGTATCGTAGATCTTATCTTCATTGTTTATATAATAGCGTCTGCTGCTTGAATGGACAACTTTTTATTCAGATGGTTGTCTGCTTCCTGGAGCATGAGCCTCTCCATTCATCTGTTCAAATCGTTCCTGACGTTCAGGAGTGTCTTGCGGACACATTCCGCAATCTTCAGCTGATTCTTTCAAATCTAAAAATGCATCCATCATCTTGAGTCCGTACGTTCCCAGATTCTCGTGCATGTGCGTTTCCATTTGTTCCCATATGTTGTTTTCTTCTTCCATATTATGATAATAGTGTCTGCTGCTCAAATGGACAACTTTTTATTCTTCAAAATCACCCTCACCATAACAACTGTCGATCAATCCATCCAACTCCTCATCTTCTCCTCTCAAGATTGTCATATAATTCATCACATCATCTCCTCTAGCAATATGGATGTTGTAATCTCCTTCATCATAATTGTCAATCACATAAGATTGCACATCTTTAATGTTGTCAATATCATATCCAAAACTGTAACTTCTAATCCTTTTCATGCTCTAATTATAAGGTGATCATTTGAAAAGGACAACTTTTACAATTCCAAATACATAAACTCTTCATCCATCCAAATCACCTTATCACCCTTCTTACACTTCTCACTACTCCTCTCAATCTCTCTCATCATCTCCTCATCCACTTCATCAATCTCATTACTTCCATCATACAAACTAATCACTAAAATCTTTTTCAATTCTTCTCTCATAACTTTCCTTTCTTTACTAATTTAAAATCTTATTTTAAATCCTCCTAGCAAAAAGGACAACTTTTAGTCCTCCCTTATCTCTAAATCCCAATCCACAACAACTCTATTACCATCTACATCATCATAACATAAACAATAACATCCTGCTCCTTCTACTTCCATTATGTAATATTCTCTTTCCATATTAACATGATAGTGAAAACTGCTCAAACCTGCAACTTTTTCTCTCCCTGGCGCACCTGATTTTTTCTGGGAGAAAAAGTTGTCCATTTCATCAGCTCTTCATATAATCATTTTATGATAATTGATACTGAAAAGGATATAAGTTTTGAGCAGTTTGAACATTTCATCAAAACATTCTATCTCCAATCCTTAACTGAATTGAGAGAGATGAATGAGGAGGATGGTGAGTATGATGCAGCTTCTTCTGATGATAGAGAGGGAGTGATGTTGAATACTGAAGAGAATGTGATGACAAATACTAATATGGCTATTGAGGATGTAGCTAAATCTGAAATAGATAAGGTTTTAAAATAATAGAAAGGAAAGTTATGGATAGGTTGAAAGAATTGATAGAGTATATGATGGACCAGATGAGAGCTGATTTGAAGAGAAGTGGAGATTATGAGAGTTATGGAGAAGAAGGAATCAGAATAGCTGTTTATGAGGATTTGAAAGACAGTTTGAAATATGAATTTAGTGACATACTTTACAAATAAGTTGTCCTTTAGATCAAATTATAAGATAATACAATTATGGATAAGTTAAAAGAATTAGTTAAAGAATGTATAGATCAAATTGAATCAACATTTCCTGGAGATCATTTTGATGAAGAAGAGGCTTTTGATATTGTGATGGAGATGATTCAGGATAGTGTTGAAAGCTACTCATTTGCAGATTACAGTAAGGAGGACAAATAATATGACAGTAGGAGAATTGAAGGAGAGATTGGATAGAGATTTTCAAGATACAGACAACATCTCATTTGAGGTGTGTTTGGATGGAGAGCATCGAACCAGCTATTATGGTAATAGTAGTGTGTTCATCAGTTCTATAGAACATTCAGGATCAGGAGAAGAGGATTGTGTGTTCCATATAAGTGGAGATGTTGATGAAGAACAGTAGAATTTAAGCCTAACCCATAACTGTCAAGAGTGGTCAGAACAGGCCACTCTTTTTTTGTGTGTGGGCCATATATATATATTTCGGAATGGTCCTCCCCATATTCGTGATATTATAGGACAGCAGCAAACTCAATCACCTTCCCTGAAAGTGGGTCTGTCTGTTTTTTCTAACTGCCTCTATCGCTGAACATAATACAATTATATCAAAAGCTGCTCTAAAGGACAACTTTTTTCTCAACAGTAAAGTGTAGAGTGATGGTTTGTGTGGGAGGGGATAGGTGGATATTTTTTCATTTTATCAACCTGTCCCACCAAATAGGTTGATTGAATCGACCACAAAAAAACCTCTCGAGCGCCGTCAGACTCGAGAGGTGGGATTAGTTCAGGATTATCAGGTGGGGACGGCCTTTGGGAAAGTGTTACAGGTCTGGCAAGTACTCGTCGAATCCTTCTCGTTTGAGCCAGTCCTCGATTCCGCTTCTGAATCGTCGTAGCGCCTGACGTTCGATCTGTCTGACTCGCTCGGCACTCAGACCGGTCTTGTCAGATATTTGTTGCAGTGTGAAGGTTTGCTCGGGGGCAGCATCTGCTACCATTTCTGCTAGCGCCGAGTCGGCTTGAGTGTTGGTTCTTGGCATGGTCTGATAATGTTTTCTGATTGTTATATTATTATGTAGTCTAGATGATTAGATGGCAACAACTGTTTCTCCTGTTTTTTTCAGTTGACATATGATTAGTTGCCGGATACATACTACACTGGACGGGGATATTATTTGTTGCCCTTTCATCCTGTAGTGGTATCATTGGTTTAAATTGTTTCCTAGTATTTCGTGTATTTCTGGTTGTTCCCATGAAGCTCCTAGGTTTCTCACAGCTTGGGCGCCTCATTCAGCTGGTTTTTCTGATATTTTTCCGTGTTTTTGTCACGATTCACACGCTTTTTACACACGTTCTCGTGTCGTTCCAACGAATCTATCACGTGATTGTACGTGTTGTACCAGCCCAGACAGGTGTAACGGGCTATATTACCCAACGCTTTTAATAGTCTCATCATGTTGTTCATTTTGTGTTGTTTATAATTGTTACGTTCGCAAAATTCTATTGTGGACAGGTCCGAGTCACTGCAGCTGATGATCGAGTCATGTCTATAATACACCGGGCTCATTCACCAGTCAAGTTGATCAAGTATGTCCTGTGGCGTGCATCTCATCACGCACTCCTCACCCAGCAACAACACTCCGGCTCCGAACCTTCTGTCAGCTGGTGGTCCGTTCGATGGATCCGGAGGCACCGTCGCCATCTGATCCGTCATGCTGCAGTCCACGCTGGTGTATTTGTCCAGTTGCCAGTGCACCACGTCCGAGTGCGTGCCTCGTGTGATGAACCTCACCTCGCTCTCGTCTGTGAGTTCGTGTTGTTCACACGCCACATCCAGCATGTGTCTCAATTGTCGTATGGTGATCATGTCAATTATTCAGTGGCCGGCGGCAGGTTCTGGTTCACCACGTTCACGATGCAGTCGTACGCCATCTCGAAAGCCGGCCACAGCGTGTGTGTCCACCAGAGGAATCCGGTGAGTGTCATTGTCATTAAAATGATGTGTGTGGTTATTCTGATCATATGTTGATTGTATGGTCACGCGCGGGATCTGGCAACTAGTTCACTTGATATCAAACCCATTAACTTATTGTGACGTGAATAATATTTGTTCGGTTTCATCTGTTCCATATCAGCCACGCAGCAAGCAACAACGCCATGAAGCTTGCCATGACTCGACACGCGTGCCCGCCATCGTCTCGGGTGGGTGTGTCCATGGCCAAGTACATGAGTCCGAAGATGCACCAGCCGATCTGTTCACGTTGAGGCATGTCTCCGGTCCAGGCGTACCAGCATAGCAGCACCCCCACCATCCAGTTGAGCCAGGTGAGCATGTAGAAGCGTGTGTTGTTCATAGTTTGTTCTTGTACTGTTGATACCAGAACGCGCTGTTGTCTCGCATGGTCTCGTTGGCTCGTCTGATGTACTCCAACATGTCTTTGGCTCGTTCGCCTATCTCCTCCACCAGGGGATTGTGATGATTGTTGCTCTTCAGATCGTCGTAGCTGTTCACCAGGTCCTGTATCATGGTCTGAGTCAGGTCGATGTACGGACACGTGTTGGGTGGCACGCCGGGGCTTCTGGCTTTGGTTTCCAGTCGCTCCTGTTCGGTCTTGCGACGTTGTTTGCGGGCGGTTTTTGTTTGTCGTTGTTTGATTGGCATGGTTCGATAGGGTCCCAGGTTGATTCCGGCAGGATTGTGCAAGTGTGACAGATTGATCATGCGCCGGTGAGGCTGGCCAGGCTGAACGCCGGTTTCAGATGATGGCTGTCGTAGCCCATGATTGTTCCGTCTCGAAATTGAATGTAGTATCTGGTGTACATGCGACTCGCACCACCGTTTCTGTAGCTGAAATCGTTGCTTCTGATGCGACCGTCAGGCAAGCAGCTCACCGCGATGACTCGTCCGATCTGTCCCACGCGTCGACGTTTGATCCGGCTCACGTAGCTGTGACCCTCGCCGATGCCTCCGTCCATTTTCACGTACTGTCGGGGCAACACCTGAGCACTCACCTCGGCGTAATCGCCTCGTTGAAACTTGCAGCGGGGATGTTTCCAGCGAGCGGTGACTCGCGCTTTGATGTCATGTAATGTTTTGTAACTCATAAATGTGTTTTGTTGTCTGATTATTCTTTATTGTATGAGCTGCAGATCAAACCTGCAACTTTTTGTGTGTTCATCTGTTCGATATGTTGAAAATGGCTCGATAGATTCCTTTGAGATGGAACCAGATCTGTTTGTAGTGGTGCAGTATGATCTGCCGCTTGATGCAGCTCACGTGAAGTTTGATTTGATCTGTTGCTGACATTAACGCTCGTCCGGATGCACCGATCCGAACAACACGCGTTGTTGTGTGTTGTGACTGGCGAACAGGTCGTATATCAAACCTGCACAGACCAGAAACATTGGCGTGAGCATGATCAAAGTGACTATGATGTCTAGTGTGTCGTTCATGTTATGATTGTATGATGTTGCTTCAGATTGTGCAACTAAGTATCGGTGTAATTCTCTCATTCGTCATCCTGTCTGTCTCGGTACTGTTGGTCTATCTTGTGACAGGTGTACCAGTACCAACACACGAGCAACGTGCAACTCACCGGCACGAACAACAACAGCAACCATGCTAACCAGCTCAATCCCATTTGTATCCTATGTCTAATGTTCTACCAAAATTGTCCAGTGAGCTCAACGCGAGTTTGATATGTTCCTTCAAGTCCATGTCTCTGGAGTCCAGCGCGAATTCTTGTAAATCTCGTAAGTATGCGTAGCTGTTGTAGTATGCTTCACGCACCTTGCCGCTGCTGAGCTGTTCCGCTGCACGTTGAGCTATTGCCGCCTCAACATCTGCAACATCAAGATCTTGGTCCAATGCGGTTCCGTCGTTGTCCATCGTTTGTAGTGACGTTTTCATTATCCAACACGCGTGTCAAGCTCTTCATGATCCCTTGCTAGAGACCAGTTGCTGCAGAAATTGTCGTAGAATTTGTTGAACTCCTCTTCGTTCATCCAGCCCAGCAACTCATTGAACATGTCATGTCTGGTGAGAGTGGAGGTTTCTTCTATGAACTCCACCTTTTCAAATCGATCCCAACGTGTGTGTTCGGGTCGAGTGATGGTGTGTTGTTCTGGTGGAAAAGGTGTTTGTGTTTGCATTGGTTGTGTCATCGGTGTTTCTTTTGTGTGATTCTTGTGGCTCGTACCACAGCTTGTTCGATGCTGCTGCTACGATCGTTGATCCTTTTGAACTCTTCCCAGCTCACTCGAGGTGTTGGTAAAGACTCCCAGGCTTGTTTACGTCTCTTGTGTTTTATATCTGTCGCTGTCATGTAATGATTGTATGCACGATCGATCAAACCTGCAACTTTTCACATCTGATCAAAAATGTATATGGCGATCATCGGCAGGCTCAACACCACCACCAGGAACAATAGCTCAATCATCAAAACCTTGACCCAACAAGTGGCTGGCCAGCTCGTTGATGAACTTGTCCTTGTTGAAGTAATCATAAGCATACCGGAGCACGTTCTCTTGATCACGCCGGTCCCAGTCTCGAATCTCATCGTATATCTCAAAGATCCCCATGTTCCAGTTCCAGCTGTCAACCACCTCGCCGACAGTTTTCCGGCTCCAGGTGCTGTATAAATGGGTTTTGGCTAATACTTTGGTGTTTGCTAGTTCTGTTATCATATCATCTCCTTGGTTTGAATGGTGTGGGACGAGATTCGTCCTCTCAAAATGTCTCCTCGCTCCATGTCTTTTTTGATCACCGCATCAGCCGTGGCTCGGTTGTCGCACACGCAGTACGCGGTCCAGTTGTTCACCTGGTCTCGGAGTGGTTGGTGTTTGTTAACTTCTACTGCCTCCACGATGAACACCTCCAGGTCTCCGAAGCAGTTTTGCTTGATGTAATGTCGTTTCTGTCTCATGTTATGTTACTTTGAAAGTTTTCCCGGTGGTGGCGAAATCAACAACCTCGGACGCTAGATACACATCCTTGGCACCTACATGCCAGTGAATCTCCTCGCCGATGTCGTCACTATGATCGCTCTTGTAATCGTAAATGGCCACAAATCCTCTGGACTCTCCGTCATGCTTGACCTCCACATGCCACTCGTAGCTGGTCTTGTAATCGTCCACTGGTTCGTTCAGCGGAGGGCCAAACAGCATCTCCAGATGCGCTCGACTCGCCTTGAGGTACGATTGTAACGAGGTGCCGGTGATGCCGCGTTGTGGTTTGTGGTGACTGATGAATGAAATGTTCTTGCTCATGTGACCTTTGGTTAACTGATTATGATCTAATGATATACACAACTGATCAATGCTGCAACTTTTGTTTGTGTCCGTTGAGCACACGCTTGAGCAACGAGCGGCACTCTCGTACTCGTTCCAGATTGTTCACCACGCTCTGACGTTCAGTCTCGTTGCGTGGGCGTTCGATCACATCTCCATACTCGTCAAAATTCATGTAGTGTAGAAACTTAAAGCAGCCTTCTATCTGGCTCAGTTTCACGGAGAGTTCCATCTCAGGATAATTGTGAAGTAGTGTGTCTGATTCGGTGTCTGTCATGTTTGATCCTTTGTTTTCTGATTATTCTTCTATTGTATCTGCGTTTGAGTGAATGTGCAACTTTGTTTCAACTACACTCACCACAGGTGTCAAAGGGACCTGAGATTGGCCAAGCATATAACGCTTCGTGAGGATGTTCGCTCGTGACCAGATAACAACCATCATGGTGATGATTCGCGAATTTCAAATTGTATACCTTGCCTACAATCAACGGCTGGTCATGCACGTGTATGTTGTGTTTATGATCATCGGCGCAGTTTTTCACTTTGTACGGATACTTTTTAGGTTGCTCAGCTTCTGAACTGTCTTCTGAACTGTCTCCTGTTATTTCCAGTTCTAGCAACTCTTCGCGTCGTCTTTCCAACATTTCTCGATGAGCGCGTTGTTCTTCGGCCAACAGATGAAATTGCATGCGACTTCGTGACGGGTGAGACATTTTGAACGCGTCGCCCACGCTTGTCTCGCGAGCTAGCTCGCGAAGATAATCGTCTAGTTCGTTTGTCTCCACAAGTGTATTTAGTCCTCATACGAGAGATTCCCGGTAATGTTTTTCTTCGGCCCCACAGCGCGTGAAAACTGTTGGGTCTGCATTGCTCCACCCACTCCCATAGCGTGGGTCCCAGCACACGTTCATGCTTCTTGTGTCTGGATTCAGTCCATGGCATTTTGTCCAGTTGTTCCTTGGTGTACTTGTACTGAATTTTAGCACAAACCTCCCACCAGTAATCATGTTGCAATTTATGTATCGCGTACTCTCTCCGACGTTTGCGATTCGCCTCTATGTACCACAGTTGTGACTTGACGCAAGGTTGTGGGGCGACTCTGCATTGGCTCATCAAATGCATGATCTCTTCACTTGTGAGGTCAGTTATCCTCCGCACATTGAGATGAAACAGAGGGGTCTGTACTCTGTTGTGTGGTTGTGGTTTGGTGTTGTCTATCTGTATGTAGATGAACCGGTTAGGGTCGTACATGTCACCGTTTGACAGGTGTTGATACATGTTATTTGAGTAGGTAATAGATCACAGGTAGTGCCAGAGCCAGCATGATCAGCAACAGGTCCGAGTGTTTTTTATCTCCAGGATGTTCGGTTTGTTCCGGTGGAAATCGGCCGGAGTTACCCATACCATCATAATCGTTCGGGTCATGATCAAATGCCCGACGCGCATGTTTCATGAGTCGTTGTTTCTGTTTTCCGGATAGTTGTGGTGTGTCGTTCATGTTCGATCTCTCCAATGTTGTGTGATTTCTTCTTGAAACATTATTTGACATTCCATCAGATCATTGTCGTCTACAAATTCATCAAATGATGGTTGCAACACTACATCTTTAGAGTCTATATGTACCGGTTCGATCACATTCGATCCACTCGGCGAGTTAGCAAAATTTTCAAGTTCCGGGTGCTGCAGCTTTACGCTCTTGAGTATGCACCAGCTGTACACACGGTACATGTGGTCAACAACCCATTCGTCTTGGAAATGTTTCCAAAAGAATAGATCACAAATGGTGTCACCAACATGGTATAACACAAGTGATGCGAGTTTGTCAAACGCCCGCCGCATCACACAATTGTTTGACGGTCTTTTGCTTGAGCAGATCCGGACGCAACTGAATCAATTTCATGATTCTTGTGATTTCGTCTGGTGTTTGCCAGCCTAGTACCGAGTCATACTCGTCCATTTTTACCAGTTCATCATCTGAATCCCACAACGCCACTTCATAAGAGGAGGCGTCACCGTCAGTAGATGAGCTACTGTAAGTCATTCCACCATACACCACGCTCAACGTGTAGTCGTCTGTGGAGAACTCAGCGTTGTATTTTGGTGGTTGATTGAGTTGTTCGTGAGGGTAGTTTGTGTCTTGAACAAAGTTTAAATTTTTAAATGTTTTGGTGTTATCTGTCATGATTCTATAGTATGAACATCATCTGATACATGCAACTTCTGATGCTTGTCAAACTCATCATTGATCGCTTGCTCGATGCTGGAGTATGTGTCATGATCAACAAATGGTTGAGCGGCCCACGTGGGACGACTGGTGAACACACTGGTGACGCGTTCGATGATCTTGCGACGGAGCATGTCTAGCTGTTGTTCAGTCATGTCGCTCATTTGTCGCACAAATAGCATGGGCCATGACCAGGTTCCGGGCAGCTATGACTGTCTGCAGTACTCATGATTGCTGCAAGTAGCAACATGACACTAAACATAACTGTACTCGTCACAATCTTCATATTCCTCATCATGTTCCTCCTCGTACCCGGTGGGTAAATTGACTCGTCCCCAGAAGAAGTCTCCTCCCTCGCACACGAGCTCACCCTGCAAATTTTCGAAGTCTACAACATGGCCGAGGTCCTCGTAGTTGCTGATCTCACCAGCCTTTTTCCAGTGCTTGATCAATCCTACAGGTATGGCGCTCAGACAGCCAGCATCAACTGGTAGCTTACCCACCTCTTTGTGGTCGACTTGCAGGCTGTATGTACCGTCTCCGTAAGCGGTGCTCCACACGTAAAACACGTACCCGGTCGATTCGTGCTCGACACGTGCCACATAATGATGTTTGAAATCTGCATCGTCTTGATGCTTCTTGTCGTATGCTTGCCAGTTGTCACAAAATGGTGCCCAGAGTGAGTCAGGTACCACGTAACATGGGTCCCCGAACCAGAAATCGTCTTCGGCGTTAACAACTGTGTCCTGTAATTTTTCGTAATGCATTGATTGATCCTTTGGTTATCTGATTATTCTTAATTGTATGAGCTGCTGAGCAAACGCGCAACTTTTTATTCGCTGAATTCGCAAGCTACGGCAAACAGCATCAACCCGAACATGAGGAACACGAAAAATGTGATCATGCGTACGGATCCAGTTCAGGGTTGGGAATTTTTTCTAGACTATCCGCCTGTTCTGGGAGAGTGCTGAGCTCAATGGAGACCCGTTTCAAACATTCTAGTGCTTCAGTGTATTGTCCGTCGTCTAGAAACTCTTTCACTACGCTTGCTGCCGCGGCATCCATAGAGGCCTCGTAGTACACAGCATGTCTTTGTCCGTTAGCAGCTGATCTCATGATACGACAGGTTCTGTCAAAATCGCTTGTATCATCTTTGAGCTGAAAACTTTCGATTCCGTGACAATCCGCCACTCCTACATATGTTACAAAGCTACTCATGAGTCGTGTACCCATTGTTGATAGGCGAGGCTCATATGGTCTACTGGTTTAGGTTTGGTGCTGTCTGCTCCGTTCGGGCCATATTGAGGTACTTTCACACCTCCGTGGCTTTTCTGTATGTTGTTACGCTCCACATGAGCTAACACAGCCTTGAAAGCTGATTGAACGTCCTGCATGAACTCAGGTGAACCCATCTCAGGATACACATGGGCTATATCACCCGGGTCAAACACGTTGACCACATCTAAAATGGTTCTCCAATCCTTGTCGGTTAGTCCGGTTTTGTCGCATCTCATCATATCTTGTCCTTTGTTGAAATTGTTATCTGATTATGATATAATGATATGATCATATGATCAAACGCGCAACTTTTTTTTCCACTCTCGATATCGCGCGAAGATCCATTCTGTCATGACATCGTACATCACCACACACAACATGCACGGGAGAACCACGAACAAGGAGCAGATCGACCATATGTACTGTAACCGTTCTTTCATAATCTCTACCAAATACCGTCTCTATCAAATGTCGTCCAGATCTGTGAATGGTACAAGTTTGTCATCTGGATCATAGAATGTACCAAACTTGATACTCGGTCCATCCAACACTTGATCCGGGTTCGCCACATGCTTGTTGTAATCATGCAGCATGAGCTTGAGCGTTTCTCCTACTTCTTCGAAAGTGTCACCAACTATTTCCGGTTTTTCAGAATGGGCGCAGATCTCTCCAGCGTCGTTGTACATTGTTTCATACAACCCTACATGGTCCTTGAACTTTATGATTCTGTAGTTCCACATGGTTAAATGGAGCCACCTGTCGGGATCGAACCGACGACCTGCTCATTACAAGTGAGCCGCTCTACCAGCTGAGCTAAGGTGGCGTGTTTATTTGTCTGGTTCATTCAAAATGTCAGGGTTTTGTTTGATTGTTTGTTTGGTTATCAAGTCCTTCAATCGAGTGGTGCTCCACTCGTGAGATCGAGTGGTGTATATCACTCGAGGTGGTAGATCGTCTCCAGTGAAACTTTTACCAATATAGTCCTCACCAAGTATACGTACATCTGGTTTCCAAAACTTAATCAATTCAACCAGTTCCTCTTCGGTTTGATACATGTACACCTCGTCAACATACTTTATGGACATCAACGCTTTGTATCTCTCATAATACGGAATCACGGGTTTGTATTTGGTGTACCGAGTGGCAGATGGGTCACGTTGCAAAAACACCATGAAGTGATCACAATGTCGCTTGGCCTCCTCAAACGTGTATATATATCCGGGATGTAACAGGTCAAAATTACCTGCAGTGAAGCCTACAATTTGTTTATGCATATCAGTATTTACCTAACAGCAATGGATCTTTCCAGTCTTTTTCTTTTTTCCGAAAACGGTCAATCTCCTGAACTCGTAGCTCGAGTACATTTATAGCGGTGCGAATATGACCAGTATCGTGAGGTTGTAACCGGGATTGTAGTTCTGCTATCTCTCGGACCAATTCCTTACGATGAGGTGGGTCAAATGCTAGTCGGTTGTCTGTCTGTTTCATGTTGCGCGTATTTAGTTAATCTGTTCCAGTATTCATAATATTCATCCATGCACGGTACACCATCCTTGTCGTACGATAACATACCCATTTGCTCGGCACAATACAGGTCATGATAGTGTTGCTGCTCTATCATGTCGTTGATTCTAAGATCCTCACGTTCTCTATGATATCTCTCATGCCGGTCGTCTGATGATGAGAAGTATTCGTCCCATGCATCGTCTGCTTGTTGTGTGCTTGTGTACATGTACGTGTATTATATTGGTTCAGTAATATATGTCAACCATTTATTGGTCCCACATCTGTTCATCATGTTCCCATGCCTTCACAATCCGTTTCAATCGATTGATTGATCGTAATGCTATTATATCATCAGCCTCTACCACGCGCCTAGAGTCATACATTTCATTCACTATGATCTCAACATTTTTGATCGCTTGTATGTCTTCGTCTGATATTTCGTATAACATGTCAGCTGCTCCACACGGTCGCTTTGAGTGGTAGGGAGACCTGGTTGAAATTGACTGTGACTCTGCCCCAGCTGGACATTTTGTATCGGTGTGTTTCAAGGTATTTTATCATGGTGTCTTTGTTCTTGAAGTTCATTGTGTCTCTAGTTCCATCTTTGGTGTATGTTATGTTGTATTTGTATTTCACATCAAATTGGTGGGCCCGGCAGGATTCGAACCTGCGACCAAGGGATTATGAGTCCCCTGCTCTAACCGCTGAGCTACGGGCCCGCGGGTTATCCCCAGGTGTCTCCAGGGCAGACTATGTCTTCTATCAATTGCTTCACGTGTTCATCAACACGTTCAGCTACAGCTAAAGCCAGTAGATATCTAGCGGATTCACTGGCGATATTAAATTGTGTGTCTTTCCATTCGTCTAACACGTCATTGACGATACGGGTCATAGGAGTTGTTTCTTGGTCGTTCATGATTAAATATGGTTATGATACATCATGTTACAGTTAAGCAAATCACGATGCTGGTTGCGTTGGCGGTGGTCCTAGTCGTTTGTTTCTGATTCATTTTTGTCCGGGAACCATTCCTCCTCAACTGACAAGTACTCGTCAACTGTGTTTGGGTGATATCCAGCATTCACTAGCAAACCTTTGAACAAGGTGATGACCTCACCAATATGCTCCGCGTCATTCTGCGCGGTGAACACACCCCCGCTGTATGGTTCTATTGTTATTTTCATCAGAATAAAGGTACTTCAAACATCTCACATAGTTCTGCGAAGTAGCGTAGTTCGTATTCCACACGAGCGTTACCAGAGTTGTTGCGCACATGAAATATCAGCGATTGTAGTTGTTCATTAACCTGTTCTAGTATCTCCAGGCTATCAGCATCATCACCATCAGCATCTTTACATATTGTGTTCCACGCATCACTGTTGAACCAACGATCTAACAGATCATTTGCATCTATATTGTCTTCATTCATTTATTTGTGTAGTTGTTTGATTTGTTAATACTTCGCTTTTATCTTCCCAATTCCCGGACCACGGGCATTTGCGTTCCACTTGGAGAATTTCAATGTCCCAGCCATGATGTTCCACCATCTCTAGTTGGTAATTGAGCGCTTGTTCAGCAGTTTCTGCTTGATAATAGTGATAGTTAGTCAACACATCATCAGCATGCTGATACTTTATTCTATACTCATATTGCCTTTCCATATCTCGATATTATTCTCATTTGTTGTTGATCGCAACTTTATTCTTTTTGACTTTTACACTCTCGATCATACCGATCACATAGTTGAGCACCTCGTCTTCTGTAGGTGGTGTTGGTTGGTCTCCCAGCATGTACAGTAGTTCTTCTAGTTGTATCAGCACATGGTCGAGTTCCTGGGTCAATTTGTGTGACATCTTCAAGTTGCTGACATCCTCTTCATCCATCGCATACTCACGAGCTCTATATTTTATGTCTCGTTTGCTTCTGGTGTGGAAGTATTCTTCCCCATCCGGTGTACCATATGTGTGTGACTGGCTCGCGTACTTGCCACGTTCATACGCTACATGTTCAATTATGTCTTCATGTGTCATGATCGTTGTTCTGTTTGATATTGTTTTCCATCTCTTGCTTCAAAGATTCAACCGGGAGTTTGAATATTTTCTCCGCATGGTCTAGCACGGTGAACAAATGGTGCCATATCCAGCTGTCCTCTGCAGCAGGAGTAGTTGATACCTCTTTTGAGTATAGATCTCTCAGCGCGGTTCTCCGATCTTCAATTGCAGCTACAACTTGAGAGTCAACCGGTAATGGGTGCCATCTAGGTTTGCTCATAGTCGTCTCCCGGTTGGTAGTATATACCATCGAAACATATCATCTGTGTCATCCCCTCCTTGTCACCTGGTATACTCTCAAATAGTTTATCGTATGCAACAGCGGTACCAACTTCTACAGTTTGATTGTTATGTTCGTAACGAAACTGTTCAGCCTCGTCAAAATCTTCTACTACGTATATGTCTTGATAGTTCATGTTAAATATGACACGTGTTCTTACCACCGGCTTTTTTGACTGCTGAGCGACCAAATCGTCCTGGTTGATAGCTTTTCCAGTCACCCCAAGTTTCGGCATTCATGACTTGAATGGTACCGGCGGTCTTGTGATCATACACCATCACACCTCGGTAGGGCTGCACGTCTTGTTTCACTGGAGGTTCCAATTCACCTAAAATATCTTTGATCAATGTGTTAGTTTTCATGCTGTTAAACGGTTAATCTCTTCTGTTATTTTGTTGAGGGTGCTACGCTTGTACTTGTATTTTTCAATCAAAGCGTACACTAGTTCGAACGTTCTGTAATGCTTACAGCCACGCTTGGTGCTCAAATATTTCATCACGTCGTGTTCTAGTTCCTTGAGTTCTTGTTGTGTTATACCCATATTGTATCAAATGCCTGTTGAATCGGCAACTTGTTCATGATGAGAGATAAACTCTTTCATGATCATCTCTATTTGTCTGTTGAATGTGACGTCGTTGTCATGAGCCAATTTAGCTATTCCGGTGAATGTTTCATCATCCAGGTCCAGTTCCACAGATTCATAACGGCACTTTTTAATTATAAAATCTTTGTGCTTGGGTCTCCAGTCCCATATCAGCTCGTCACCCTCTCTCCACCCTAGACGATCATACACCTCATCCGGAAGTGTGAAGTACAAGTCACCGTCCGGAGTCTCCTTTATCTCCACTTCACTGATCTTCATCGAATGTACCGGGTTGATCTATTTCAAAGTTGACTCCAGTGAGCAACAATTCTAGTTTTTTATCCTCTAACACACCGACAATTGTTTGAACGTTCAAGTCAAACTCTCTACTGAATTTGTCAATCAAATTGTCCAATGCACCGGTGAATGCGTCTGTCTGTTCGTTTATGTTCATTTGTATATTTTATCTCGTATTGATTGTTTTGGCAACTGTTGTTCCCATGGAAAAACCAGCCAGTCGTTGTCCACATGTTCTCCAACATACAATGGCTCAAACTGACTGCGTTGCTTGCAGTACAAAGCCGCGCACCTCACTTTGATCGCACCGTCGTGGAACTTTTTCTCCAGTCGGCGGAGCAAGCCTAGCATGGTGATACCTTCGTCACACAAATCGTCTACAATCAAAACTTCACGTCCTTGACAGTTGCACATTAAATCTGGTACAACATCTTGATACATCACTCCATGTGGGTTGTCGATATCACGCATGTTGGTATCATCATCGTAGCTGTGATAGCCATGTACATACACCTCTCGTACGTTGAGTGCGTTAGCCAGCATGGTGGCCGGAACTAGACCACCACGGCTCAGCCCCACAATGTGTTTGGGTTTGAATCCAGATTCAATTATTTGATCTACAATCTTACCCACACACAGTTGTATGTCTAACCAGTCTAAGCGTGTCTTGAACCCCATGTCACTCAGCATCTGGGTCATCTAGTATCCAACGATATGTGGCCCTGTTGAACCGGAACGCTCGATTTTTTTCCTGTGCTTCCCATAACGTCAACATCGCTCGTGGCTCGTTCCATCCCGGGATCGGTGGAGCCGGTTTGCCCCAATCGATCCGGCGATATCTTCTCAATGGTAGTTTCGCATTGGCTTGTACATCTAAACTCATGCTGCTAGTTTCAAATAACCCTCGGTGTTGCTCAGTTCTTGAAGCGCGCGGCTCTTGAGCGTGCGTTGAGCACCATTCAAATTGCTGAGCAATCTCTTGCCACTGTTGGTGTTCTTCTTGACCGCGTGGTGATCAAGGTACTCAGTCACAGCGTTGAGCATGTCGTATCGGGTCTTGCCTTCGTTACCCAGACCTTCGTTGAACAGCTTCATCAGAGTAGCAACCTTGGTCTCTTCAAGAGTCTTGGACCGATCGGATCGTTCTTTGTCTTTTTTCTCACGCTCCTCGTTTTCAATCCAACGACCAAAGAAACGATAACCAAACATCAGCGCCTGTTCCTCGCTCATCTGTTGCTTGGCCAACCACTCACCATTCTCCTGGAAAGCGTACATGTCCTTGACACTCTCGGAGAACGCTTGATTGGCCACATCCAGTTGAGCCTCCCAGCTTGGAGTGTGTCTCACACCTAACGACTTGCTAGCGGCTCGGCTCAATTGGCTAAGCATGTTGTTGCAAATCACGCGCTTGTTGAAACTGAAATAACTGTTACGTCGCAACCCGTCATGATAGCTCATCATCACCAGACGCTGCTCGTATAGGTCTTTGGTCTTACCAACATTGACCGTGAGTTCCTTGGGGAGACGTGCACTGATCCAGTTGATCTTGCCACCGCCTATGGTACCGGCGCTTTCATATTTAGCTCCAGTGTTCTCCACGACGCTAGCGAATGGTTCGAACATCTCACGATTGTCGATACACTGGTAACGTTTACCACATGTACCGAGCACAGCGTTGGTGTCTGTCCGACGGATCAAATTGACACCTGGCACTTCGTTTCCTTCCGGATCATGTGCAGGGGTCTTCTCGACGTTAAAATTGAGTGATGCAGCGCCCAACACGTCATCGATGGTATCGTAACCACTGACGTTTGTCCCTGCCCGTTCATCTAAGCTAATTAATTGACTAATCATAACTACATTATAGTAACCATCACTCACAATCGCAACTTTTTTGTTGAAATATATTCATCGCTAGACTAAATTATATATGTACAGTGCTCGATCGAGGCTGCACGCTAAGACATAAAGTTTAGAAAGGAGGTGAAATACACATGAAAAATAACAACTGGTTAATCAGTCGGGATGATTTCCTGACTCCGGTCGATAGTTTACTCGACCGTTTCTTCAACGAGGCCATGCCCGGGTTCGGTCAGGACTACGGTGTAGAGTTCTTCGGCAACAACAGTTATCCTAAAGTGGATGTGAAGGACTACGATGACAAGATCACAATTGAAGCAGAAATTCCCGGGCTTGCCAAGGATGATGTGAGTGTGGATCTTGAATCACAGGTGCTCATGATCTCTGGTGGTAAACGTGAGATGAAAAATGATGAAGGTGCTCGTTACATACGTAAAGAGTTGAAACGCTCCTCATTCAAGCGTTCATTCAAACTAGGAGACAATCTGAATGTGAAAAAAATTCAGGCCGATTTCGACAATGGTCTGTTGCTTGTCACAGTTCCAAAACGTGAAAAAGACGAGCCTAAAAAGGTGAAGATTCTTTGACATGTTCCTGGGAACAATTGTCTGAGGCGGTGCTAGTCACCGCCTTTTTTTGTTCACGCTCTGTTGGATGGTGTGTACACAACAATGCTTGCTCCGGGATTGGTTCGAACATGTGGTTGACGATTGTACTTGCATGTGTAACCGTACGGTAACATGTGATGTATTGGCATGACTGGTTCATCACACAGGTGACAAGTCATGTCGTTACGAGCCCAGTAATTCTCGCTGATCAGCACCCCTTGTGAGGTGCCTATTATGTCCATGTACTGCTCCACCTCATCGGTGCTCATCTCGCTGAAACTGTACGAGTTGTAAAATGTGGTGTGTGGGGGCACGTGATACAACGCGTCACACATGTGATGTGGTAACAACAAACAATCGTACTTGTGTATCAAATCGAGCGGGTTCAAAGAATCGAAACTCACATCATCCTCTCGAATGTACCTCACGTTGTGACCGCTCTTGGACAAATTGTAATACGCTAGCAGCAACGGGCTCACCAGATCGCATATGATGTATTTGCGTCTAGGATACTTGCGCAACATGTTGTCAACAACTGATGCATGACTACCGGCTCCGATGTCCACAACCAGATCGTTCATGCTGGTGTGTTTGTTGATCAGATCTTCGGCTCTTCTCCAGCGAGTGCGATTGTATCTGTTGTGATAGGTGCAGCTCAGTTCAGGGCTCAGGTGATGGTCGTCTAGCATGCTCTGTATTTCCATCGGGTCTAGCGAGTTGAGGGCGCGTTTCCAATGACGAAAATCGTTGTGATTCAGATCGCCTCTCCATCTGTTCAGATCGTCATCACGCTTGGGGTCGCTCCCGTACTCGTTCATGATGTCGTACGCGTCAATCATCCAACATGTCATGTACCAGTTTCAAAAATTTCTTGAGCGTGGTGGTGGTTGTCTGTTTCATGATGGCCACTGACTCACCTGATTCATCCATCAACACGAACACGAGCTGCCCTTCGGATAGCTCGGCGCGTGCTTTCATCAGTATTGACTGTTGCCCAATTGTTGACTGGCTCTGGCTTGCCGTTCAGCGTACTCTTGTAACAGACGTTGCTTCTGTAGCGCGCTCTCACGTGCTTGTTGTTGACGTTGAAGCTCCAGCTCCAGTTGCTCGGCACGTTGTCTGGCCGCCACAATCTCCGGGTCGTTGTGTAAACTACCGGAGTTGCTGCCAGTGTATACTGGTGTGTGTATGATAGGTTGGCTACGAGCGCGGCGCTGTTGTTCCCAACGTGCTCGTTCAGCTGCTTGTCGACGTTTCTGCGCCTCCCAGGCTGCTTGTTCCTTTTGCGCGTTGCGATAGTCTTTGTTTGCTCCGGATCTGTTTCCAATCAATCCACCTAGCACAGTACCGATGATGATACCTTCTTTCTGCTTGTCGTGTTGATGACCGATGATGCCACCGATGGTGGCTCCACCAAGAATACCTCCGATGGTACGCTGAGTGGTTTTGGATCCCCAACCTGGTTGTGTTGATGCCTGTGCAGCTGTGGCAACCATGGTTGCTGCTGCGAGAAATGCTAGTATTTTAAGTTTCATTGTATGTTTATATTAGTGTTAAAATTTAAATAGTACAACTTTTTATTGGTGTACCATGGCAACCAGACAATCATTAGGTCTGCAACCTGGTTCATATACATATTTGTATCCGGGGTTGATTTTGTCTATCGCGGCCTTTATTGTCGATTCATTAATACCAGGTGTTCTCCAAGCTCCTTTGTTTATCATACGCAAATCGTCAATCATAATTATATGTTCCTTAATATGGTGACTACCTATAGCTTCCAATTCCTGCATGAGCGGGCAGTTGACCGTGCCAGTGTTACGTAATTGTTTCTCAACAGATGTATCATAATAACCGCCATGACCATCTAACCAAAATGTGCACTGATTATCTATTGTATCCAGTATCTCGCGCAACATGTCTACACTGTTACCTAGGTGCAGATGAATGTCCACCTGCAAGTTGTTAGAGTTGATATATTCGTCTAGATTCTTCTTACCCATCTGGTGGATCTCCGGGTGGATTTCTATAGAGTGTAAAGTTTTGAACCCGGCGTTTATGGCACGTTTACATCCGGTACCTACATGTGTACCCGTCTCTATGAAAATAGGTGACAGGTACTTGCTGAAATCAAAATGTGCTGACATTGTATAGCTATTTATATTAACATGCAAAACATCAACTCACTCCTGAGTAACCCACACGAGTCCATCTGCTGTCAGGACCACGACCAGATTTGACATACTTCTCACACATCACAAGCTCGCGTAACAGATGCTGCGCACGAAGCGGCGCGATGCTCAACAACTCACATGTGGTGCGAATGCTCAAATGGTCATGTTGTTCCAGAGTCTCGAGCTCCTCTTGCTTTCTGGAGCTCTTGCTCTTGACTTTGGTCTTGTCCTCTTTTTCAATTTTCTTGACAGAGGCGTTGAAATCGTATCCACCGTAACCCAGAGTGGCCTCGAAGTCACCCAGCGGTCCGAAACGATTCTTGCCGTCGATGTACACCAGTCTGGCCATCTCGTCATCAGTGTCAGGCATGGGACCCACCTTGATGTTCATGTCAACAGTGTGAGGCACGATGGTGCTGCCCTTGAGCTCACCACTCTTGGTCAGGTGCATGATCATGCCAAGCACACACTCGTGGTCTTTAGCAGCTTTGACCAGACGCTGCACCGCGTGTTTCTCGACTGCTCGAAAGCCCTTGGCTTTGCGAGTGGTGAGAGCTTGAAACGAGTCGACGATCAAGATGTCATAATCTTTCAGCACGTCAACCAGAGTCTCCACATCAGTCTCGTTGGCGATGTCCACGTTGGTCACTTTGAGTCGTGAGCATGTGTGCGCCAGCTGGAAGATGCTCTCCTCACCACTGGCGTAAGCCACACGATAACCCAGATTGACCATCGAGTCCAATGTCTGAAGCATCAGCGTGGTCTTGCCGCAACCGGCCGGTGCACACAAAGTGAAGCTGCTGCCTGGCAAGAAGCCGCCTCCGAGCATGTCATCCATTTTGCTGATGCCGGTTTTGAGTCGTCTGTTGAAGATGTCAGGCACTTTGATCGTGCTGACTTTTTGAAATGTAGTAGTGTCAATGTCTAGATTCATGTTGTAGTGTGTTGGTAGTTAAAAATCTTAATATACTTCAATTATGGCTCATCTCAGCGAGATCGCAACTTTTTTTTGAGATGAGCCAAACATGGGCGGCGGCAGGCTGAGAGCGCTACGCGCTGTTGCCGATGTATGGTGGTCGATGCAGCGTCTACCAGTTCCGCCACTCGGCCTGTGCGTGTGGGTCAGTTGATGTTGAGTCGTACCGGTTTGATTTGCTTGGACATGTCTCCAACAAAAGGAAATGGACCTATCCAGGTTCCGGTGGGTAGAGGCTCGCTAGGGATGTCCATCTGCACACCTTTTTTGAGAAACTCACGAACGTCTTCTGGTTTGAACCGATATTTTTTACCATGAGCACTGATCTGGAATGGGCGGCTTCCACCGACATCAAACGGGAAAGTGTTCACCGTGATCACCACATCGCTCTTGGGTACATTGTACTCGTTCACTTTGTACACCGCCACCTCTCTGGTGGGAACCACGGGTGTTGGGTCCCCGACAGGGTCGGTACCGGGATGGGAGTAACCTAGTAACAACGCTAGTGTTGGTGCGGCAACAGAGATAATGAGTAACATTTTCATACCTTATTATATATGCTTGTTCTTACAATTTCCACAAAAAAAACCCACCCGAAGGTGGGTCGCTCGTCGAGCGATTAGTCTTTCGCTTCTACAAAGGCGTAAAGCTCGTCAGCGATTTTAAGAGAGTCTTTCTCTCTTGTGTCGCTAGGTAATGACCATTCAGTGTTGTTCCGGGTAGCAATTTCTTGCCGGCGGTTCAGCTCCTGATGGTATCGGTCATCAGCCAGGTCTTTTGCCATTCGTAGCACATCGAGACGTATTTCATATCCAGATCTTGCCATGATTTGTTTGTTTCCTTTCTTTGTATTAGTGTGTGTGTTTCGACCTAAATTGTTGAGCCTAGGGAGCGTGAGTTCAGGTTGCGCGGTTCCTGCCGGGCGCTCTATCTCGCCGTGGTTCGTTCCGGGCCCACATGTGTCGCTCAAAGTTAAAATGGGGAAACCGGCTGCTGTGTAACACGACGTGGATATTAATATAGTGGGTCCCGCGGGTTGTGACAGACAGCCGGTGTTCCGGATTCAAATTAAAGGCAGCGCCCGCTACGCAGTTACCACCTTATGAAATTGATTGGGGAGAGACTACTCTTCAGCCTTCTCTCAACATGTCTCTAGTTACCGCCAGAATGATTCTGCAACTTGATGGGTGTTTAACCCGCTCTGAATCACTTGATCGTTGAGCCTCTACTACCGAGATCTTGTTCGCACTATGTTCCTAGATCCATTGTTATGCGACAAAGGAAGGCCTTGCCTTTTACAGCTCACCTCCAGGAATCATACCTATAGTTCAGTTATAGGGTTGGCAGACATGTACCACATGATGGATTGTATCCACATCGCTGTCCTTCAGCTAGCCTCAATCACTAGATCGTCGACCCCCCGCCGCAGCGAGGACATGTGTGCTAGTGGAGCTAAGGTTGCTCCTTCTACTAGCGTCCCATTATCAGATCCGTCGATCTGATAAATTAAATTGATTTGATTGTGAAAGAACGATGCCACCTCAGCGGCGTATACTTATATAGTATATAGGCTTATTATTCTGAGTCAACTATTTCTTTTGACTTTTTTTCAAAGTAAACTCTCAAACAGTATTTACGTACAATAGCCACGCTGGTGAATATGAACCACAATAGCGCAGATGATTGCAATACGGTCAGTTCTGCTTTGAATATGAACCACATGGCCAGCATGTTGAGCGGAAAGTTGATTACGGTACCTATGACCGTGTCACTTATCGCTTCTCGCCATGCTGCTTTGTTTTTAAACACACCTATATAATATAGTGTGTCATGCAATTACGCAACTCATGTTACATTATTTTCTTGACACTCGATTGATATCCGACTCAACGTTGCGTCTCCACAGGATCATGTTGTTAATGCAGTAGCTATGTTCTACATAACCAGTGTATAGTCTGTCAATCTCTCCATATGCTCACTGCGTTCTGTTGAACTTCTCAAATTTATATAATAATATTTCATCTTGTGATCATTCGATAATATTTTTAATCTCTATGTATATTGGATTATTCGTATCTTTTGAAATATAAGGCAAAATATTTTTAAGTATGTTTATATCCTCATTTGCAATATGTTTCACTATTTTAACAATTTGTTGTTTTGATAATTGTTGTGTTATAAATTTTTTATTTTTAGATTTTTGCATATGATTTAAAATCACTTTCAATTGCGGTTGTTTGTAATTTATAATTATATTTTCTAAAAACAATATTTCTATTTTTTTATTTTCTTCAAATTGTTCATCTTTTAAAAAAGAAAAATCATTCACACCCTCTGTAAATTTCTGTAGTATTACATCCAACTCAAGTATGGTAGATTTATTATTATCAACGTTGATATCGTTAATATTGTTATTAATAAACCTCTTAAGTTCTATTGCCTCTATACAGTATGATGGATTCACAATTTTTATTTTGTTTTCATACATATGACTCAATACGTTACTATTATCAATAAACCTCAAAAATTCATTAACAATTGACCAAGTGTTATCAAAATCGAACATATACGGAATTATTGTGTAATTAATATTTTTAATTTTCAAATTATCAAGGTGGGTATCATTAGGCGATCTATCTATTTTGTGCCGTTTAAATTTATCGGTTTGATTTTTACGTTTTATTTTTTGAATATAACCGGATAATGACTGGTAAATACTACAACGATAAAACGAGACAAACTTAATACTTGCGCATATTTTATTGAGTTCGTTTATCTTTACGAAGAAGTCTTCTGATGATAATATTAATGTATGATGTTTTGAATTTGATTCTAAAAAATTGTTTATGATATTTTTAATATTAAATCTACGTGGATTCGCATGACCTCCACCTACACCGTTTTGATCTACCCGGTGATCCGGATAATAGTATCCAGCTTTCTCGAGTTCTTCGCGATTTTTTAATAAAAAATATTGTAATGCAGATGTTCCAGTTTTTGCTGGTCCAACATGAATTATTATATGTTTATTTTTCATTATTGGAAATTTCATTTATATCTGAATCAATGTATCGTCTTCGTAACAAGTGTGAATTGTAAAAATAACTTCCGGCAATCAAAGTTATGTTACCTCCTCTAGGTATTTATTGACTTGATTTAAATCAATATCTTGATTTTCGTTGTTCTGTATACATTGGTGAGAAATTCCTAATATATTAGCCATTACCTCAAAGCACACTGGATCTTGTTTATTCCCACGGGGTCCTCTGCATATTGATTTAAATTCAATAAAATGTACGTTCCGTAGACAGGCAAGCAAATTAATAAATCCTGCACCATGCTGTCCAATGACAATTTTTGATGATCTGTATCTCTGTAATTGTTCCCCCACACTTCCAAGATTTTCCGAATCATCAAATACATCAAGTTCAAGATTTAATTTGTCACAATATTTTTTGCATAAAATTAAAAGTTCATCAAAGTTGTTAGTACACCTAATTTTTGTTCTTTTTATCAAAAGCATTTTATTTTGTTTTGTTTCTATTCCTATCAGATAATCATTTACTTTTTTTCTTAAAAATAAAACAATGTTTTCTTTGTGTTTATGTGGCATTTTATCACTGTCAATTGATATTTTCGAATCAATCACAATAGATTCTTCTAAATTTTTCAATCTCTTGTGATATACAACTGAATTTTTTAGTTCAGGTACAACAATGTTGGTCCACTGTTCTGCAAATTTTTTACTCCTCCAACATGGATGGAAAACTAAATTATAATTTGTTAAATCTGTGTCAATAAATTTATATAGAGCCCCAAGGTAATCAATTACAATATGATAATACGCCTTGGACCAGTGGGTCCTTGTAGGGGAATATCCGATCTGCTTCTTATATCTCACATCTTATTCTCCAAATTTGTATCCGAAATATTCAATGTCTTTTGCAAATTTTTCCGCAACGGTAGATTTTGTTTCATCGTCAGTCTTTGGTGGTGCAACATGAATTATTATATGTTTATTTCTTCCTAATCTTGTAGTCATTTGATATAACCTTTATCTCATATTCCAATTTTGAAAATCTAGTTTTTATTGCATCATGTAATCGCTCCATAAGTCCATCCGAATATTCTTCACGACATAACTGCAAAATGAAAGTTACATAGTAATCAGATTCACAATAATATTTAAAATTATCAATCCGTTTTGTGTATCTCTCAACGAGTTTCTCGAAATTATTATTTACAAACGTATAAACACCATTTTCCCAGTTTTCACGTGCGTACAAATATGCTTCACCAGGAGCAAATGATTCGTGGTTGAATTTCCATTTATACTTTGTATGTCTAATCATGAATCGGTCTTCACCATTTTCAGTTCCTAGATCTTTTACTTTCAGAAATTTGGGATCACAAAAGTATTTAAAATCCGTATTTAAACAATCTATTATACCATCTATGTTTGTACACATCAGATCAAAAGGACATGTTTTGTACCCACCCTTCTTGGATGGTCTTAAGCCTTCCCGTAAACCGTATACTGCCGAGGTACATACATTTCCAAGTGATATTGCAGTCTTCTTATCCATCTTATTCTCCAAATTTGTATCCGAACAACTCAATGTCTTTTGCATACTTTTCCGCAACAAGTTGACGAGTTTCATCATCGTAGTATTCGGTGTAGTGTTTGTGTTTTGTGGCATTTTTGTGTGGAAGTTGTTGTTTTGGAATTCCAATTTTGTCGCACACAATATTAAAGTCTTCTTGGAGGTTTTCATATCTTCCGATGAAATCTATGTCTTCACTTAGAAACTGCAATTGTGACCAATCTTTATCTGTTTGATCTGATTTTATTTTTGAATTGTATCGATGAACAGAAAATGGTAAGTTGCAGGCAACTATTTGCTTAACATAATTTTCAAAACACAACGAGGATTGCGAAAGTCCTGCTTTCTTCCACCATTTCTTTCCCGTAAATTTGAATTGTGACACAAGTCTATCAAATGGATTTCTCACAAATGCAAAGAAAAAATAATCTTTATTAACCGTTTCACCAACCCGTTTGTTATCCAAATACTCAGAATATGTAAAATGCTTTTTACGAGGTGAAAATTTAATACAATATTCATCTAATGCTTTTGATACTGAAGTGCTTCCCGTTTTAGGGGCGCATATAAATACAAATTTATGTTTATGACTTATCATCCCTCATTCTCCAAATTCATAACCAAAATACTCAATGTCTTTTGCGTATTTTTCCGCAACGATTTGCTTTGTTTCATCATCATAGTATTCAGTGTAGTGTTTGTGGTTTGTTTTGTTTACATGTAGAAGTTGTTGCCGTGGTATCCCTATTTTGTCACAGATTGTATTGAAGTCTTGTCGAATATTTTCGAGTTTACCGATATAATCCATCGCGATAGTATCGTCAATAGACAAATACTCATAGCAGTCGGTAACACTCGGTATAATATTCTCCCATCTTTTGTCCGTAAGACCGTGACTAATTTTCGCTACTGTGTTAATACTCTCGTCTTTGATAAACTCTGAAAAGCCTATCTCCCGTCCATGGATAAATGGGTGTTTTTTGAAATGGTACCATGAGACTTCTATATCATACGGGTTACGTACTATAGAAAACTTAAAATAATCATCCCAATATTGCGCATATTTGTTCCGTGCATCATTGGCGGTTAAATGTTTCTCCGCCGGGGCATGTACCCACCAGTCTCGGTTATCTATATGTCGTTCAACACTAGACCCACCACATTTTGGTATATGTATAAAAATACATTTGTGCTCATGGTTTATCATTTCAAAAATACTTTGTTAAATATATTTATTACCTTTTCCGGTGTATAATCAGTATATGCATTCCAGTCACCGGTTACAGATTTGCACCTATCAAACGCGTGCAATATATCAATTAAATCCTGTTTGCCTTCATACCATATACCCTTGTTCTTTAAAATGTTTGCATGGGCTAACTTACCGCATTTTTTTGCAATCACCGGTTTGTTTTTTGAGGAAAATTCACCAATAGCTATACCAAACGTTTCTCCATCATTACGGGCCCACAGCATCGCGTCACATGTGTTTATGAAACTCACTTTATCATCTACATTGTATATAGTTGGTACATGTATAATGTTAGGTAAATGTTCACAGAATCTATCAAAATTCGCGAAGAGGAAATATATATCAGTCCGAGCTTTCGCGACTTGATAAACAGCATCTCGTGCCGCTTGAATACTAAATTTACATTTACCACCATAACCACCAAATACTGTTGCAGTATCAGGTATATTTAGTTCTGCTCTCAAATTATGTGTATCGTTGGGTAACGATATCATATGAGGTACTACCGGTACAGATGCATGATATCCTTTGACTTGATCTGATATAGCGGCATAGACATCACCATGAGGTTCGCTAGCGTTGAAAACACAATGTATACACTCCTTGACCATGGTACTCAGCTCCCTAGGGTTATCCGGGTTTTCGAATTCGCACTTGGTTCCTGCGATAAGCCGGTATAGATGAGTGATGTTATGATCGTTCAGATGCGACTCTAGCTTTGATTTAGAATGACCACACCCTAGCATTCTGTCACCGAACCGGTCCTCAAACTTACGACGGATGTCGCTACTTGCCCCGGTGCCGCAAGATATTATATACGATTGATTACCTAAGATACTTTCATTGTAGTTTGCATAATCATATATCGCGACTCCTGTACCGCGGTAGTTAAATCCAGGTGTAAAAAAACCTACATTCATTTGTTAAATCTTTCCACCCGAGCTGTCCATATTGATATAATAGTATTTATTTTTTTTTAAGATTCATCAATAATATTATTTATCGAAATATACACCGTATTTACTGGAAATGAAATGCTCTCTGATCTTATCCATGTTTCGGATTATGTCATCGTCCTGTACTGGTTGTACTTGCTTTGTCCATGGTTTCCATTTTTGGTTGGATATTTTTAAGAAACCGGTCACTTGGTCAAAAGTTCCTTGCGGGTCAGCCAGGAGTGATTCGTATGTTATGTTTAACATCGCATGGTGTTTGAACATGTTTCTATATTTCCTTTGCCATTGAACTGTCCGCTTGAAACTCGATTCAATATCTTGTATATTCAATTTGACCTTGTCAGTGTCAGTATCGATTGATATCGTGTCTGTTACCGAGTTGTATTGTTTTGTAATTTTTGTGGCTACATATGAAGATCTATACCGGTGCCACAGATTGTCCCGGGTCAAATGTATTATTTTGATCTCCGGATGTGTGACTATAAACTCTAATACTGGATCAAACAATCCACATGACATCTCTTCATATTTAAATTTGAAACCTCCACGTTTGTATCTACCGGTATAGAAACCGTACCTGCTTATATATTTTACCGGATCATTCACCAGCTCATCACGTAACAGATCGAGCAAAGCTCCTGGTGTATCGTAGCTCAGCCCGAAAAATTCTAATTTGTCATCGCGTTTTTGTTTATTGAACTGCCGAGGTTGCAATATCTCTCCATGCATGCACACCTGCGGATGGTTCCAGAGTGCAGTACTCAACATGGTACTACCGGTCCGTGACTCGCACATAATTAAAAAGTTGTCTTTATATTTTTTCATGGTGTTTTTAATGCCTTGTTTATACTGTTTAGTAGCTGCTTTCTATGTGTCATGGGGTCATGTGTGTTTTTTATGTATTGTAAGCTTTTGTTCCTACAATTGTCCCACCGGGTTGAGTAGTTGTATATTTGTACCGCTTGGTTTATGAATTGAGTATCGTTATCACCCACACCGCAACATTCTCTCCCGATACCCAACTGATCGGCCAGTAGTTTTGTGATGACGACCGGTAAACCTCTCGACATGGATTCCGATATTTTCCATGGTATACCTCCGGCGAAGCGATGTGGGGCCACAAACAATCGACAATTATTGTAGTACGGTGTTATGTCCTCTACATAACCTAGAACCTCCACCTTGTCACTGGTCAGAGACAAAATGGTCTCGGTTGGGTTTGTACCTATGATGTACAATTTGCTACCGGTACGTTCATGTATCTTGTCAAACATGTTGTTCACAAAATGTATCATGGCGTCAGAATTGGGTGTGTCATCCTTACCGAAAGAACCTACAAACAGCATGTGCGCTCGCTCATGATAGTTGTTATCGGTAGGTCGAGGTGGTATAGCATGTCCATACACTGCAACTTTACCCTTCAAAGCCGGTACGTTTTTGACCACACTTTCACGTTCTGAATCTGACACAACAATAACATTGTCCGTTTTGGACAACATGTCAAATTCTTTTGCCTTCTCTTGATCCACCACTTGCTGTGACGGTGTGTCACATGGTGGCCAGATGCTGATCTGCCCGGTGGTGTTGTATTGAGCTTGTATACGCTTGTAAAACAACGCTTCTGCATCATACACTATTTTGCTAGATGGAGAATGCTCGCGGCAGTAATCTATCACATATCCAAAGTTGTGAGGTCGGCTGAAATATATCACATCGTATTCACCGGCATGTTGCTTTATATGTTCACCCACCACATCAAATATTTTCATACCATGATGATCGCGACGCTCCAGCACCACATTCACACCCAACGTATGGTAATGTTCTATTCGATCATGATCACATGGTCGATAGTTAGTTGGCATGAAAGTCACATGGAACATTTTGCATAGCATTTCCACCACAGTTTTAGCGCGGTTGAAGCCTTGACCTTGCGAGTCATACGCGAAATTGTCGTCTATCAACAACAGCTTGCCACGTTTTTCATCATGCAATTGTACATGACCTAGCCAGTATTGATGACCACCAAACGGATTGTCATGTAACACACACTCTTGTGAAAATTGATTGGCCACCGCTCGGGGAGCCACTCTCCCCACACCATGTAGTATCATGGTTGAACTGTAATACACATCCTCTGGTACATGATCTAATTTGCACCTCAACATGTAACCTCTGGTGGTGCGACCGGATACAAAATCTTGCGGTTTTACGACATCTAAACATTGTAACATTTTGCTCCGCCGGCGAAATGACAAGCCACCGTTACCCACCCCTATCACATTGTCATCGCTCATACCAGGCCACGGTGCACCTACATAATCATATTGCATGAACTTTGCGATCCCGGGTCGGAACAAACAGGTGTCCTGTTGATACACCAATATGTTTTCATATTCAATACCGCTCCAAAAAGATTTGCTCATGAACAAATTGTTGTATATGTTCTGTGTTATACAGCTCTCTTTGCAGCTCATCACCATGATGTTCTCGCATATGTTGTCACATATGTCACGTATCTGATCGTATGATTTGTCAGTACACACGATCATGTGAGCAAAATCTTTGGGTAGTAAATGTACAGTGTTACGAATCATGAACTCCAGGTGTGGTAACACTCGATCCTCCATCATTATAGCCAAATTTTCAGTGGATCTGATGGTCTTCACGTTTTTCGTTTTGTCTCGTAACTCGTCTGTACGCAAGTAACACATCAACGAATGCATGAGTTTCTGGTCTTGTGTGCATATGTCAAACCGGGAATGATATTCAATCCCGGTGGCGTCACAAAAACTCATGAAATTTTCTGATGTCAATATCCCGTTTGGTACTTTGTGTATTTTGCAGAATGTAGACCATTTGCTGGTGAATACTTCAACACTGGTGAGAAAATGTTCGTCAATCATGTATGTTTGGTTGGTGTACCTCCTTATATGTTTACTCAGTAAAAATCGCTTCTACTCACGACACCTTCTGGACCGTATGGGTCCCAAGTCTTGTAGTCTTCGTCACTAGTGACTTCATCGTCTATTGCTCGGTTGTTAACTTTGAGCAATTCTTCTAGTTGTTGTGATGGTAATACAAAACTCTCACCTTCTCCATCATTATCAACAAATATACCTTTCGAATTGAACGTGTCTCCTCCGTATTCTTCTGAATTGTTTCCAAAAGCCACCACAATACCCGGGTCGGTCCATTGCTCGTAATCAGCAGTTCCTCGAGGTGGACCGAAAAACGCGACATACACTCGGTCAGACTCTACTCCATATTCTTGGATATCTTGATATATGTCACCTAGCACGTCATCAACATACCGGTCCCATGGGTTTGGATTGTCATCCCAATCGTCTTGTTTGTACCATGATTCTAATTTCCAATCTGATACATTGATACTAGGTGCTCCACTGGGTCCATATTCATTCTCTCGAATGTATGATTCCCATATTAATTGTTGATCTTTATCTTTCATAATGTTGGTGTTCCTCTTGTTTTGAAATTCATTTTGACTCTGGCTACCACCTCGTCAATGGTTTCAGTCCCTCCGGCGTAGTCCCAATCCAATGGTGCTCCAGTACCAGATGTGTTATCTATGGGATATACTTCCCACGTTTCATAATATCTGTCACCATCATTATCACCATGTTCGTTACGTATCACTCGAATACCTAGCTCAGGTATCTCACCTGGTTGCTCTTTAGACTCGGTAATCAACGAGCTGTTACCGGAGTAGATATCATATATGCTCCGTATGTCTGTACCGTTATGCATGTTAGTCTCGCTGTGGTCCTTGGCCCTGATACTCGCGACGTGTCAGCTCGTCCATCTCTAGCAACTCCTCCAGTACATAGTGGTGGAATTTCAGCTCGGCTTCTTCCATGTCTCCGTAATACTTGTACGCTATTTCTAAAAACTTTTCTTCATCCGCCACAATCCGGGCATAGTTACCCTGTTCATTGACTCGCTCACGTCCTAGCATCTTGCCCAGCTTGTCCATGATGCTCTGCTTGACAGTTTTGATGTCTTGTGTTGTGGCTAGTCTCTCTAGCTCGCGTAACGTGTCTATTATGAGCTGTCGTTCATGTTCTTGCAGGTCCGGATCGTTCAATGTGGACCTCACACGTTCAATGTTTTTAGGTGTGGCTACAGTCTCATCAAAATATGATTCCCATATCAGGTGGTGGTCTTTGTCGTGCATGTCATTATTTATGCTAAAATGTCAGTTACAACCTCACCCGCATTAGCAATTTTAAATGGTCTGCCACTTGGAGAATAGATTGTTTCAGTGATGTCCATTCCCATCATGTAAGCAATCGTGGCGTTCAGATCTTCCATTTTCACACCTTTCTCTTCTACATAGTGACCACGCTTGTCGCTCTTGCCATGTACGTAACCTCCTTTGACTCCTCCTCCGGCCAACATGGCGCTGAATGCAGATGGGTGATGGTCACGTCCCACGCGGCCTGCTTTGACCTCTGGTGTACGACCAAATTCACTCGCCACAACAACTAGTGTGGAGCTCAACAGACCACGACGGTTCAAATCTTGTAACAACGAAGCCAATCCATTGTCCAATGTAGCACCTCGTGTCTCCATGTTACCAAACACATCGTTGTGCATGTCCCAACCACCTAGCTGCACCTCGACATAACGTACACCAGTCTCAACCAACCGTCTAGCTAATAGGCAGCCCTGACCAAAACTGTTGGTACCGTACATGTCTCGAGTGGCTTGGTCTTCTTTTGTCAGATCGAACGCTTCAAGATCTGTGCTTTTCATCAACCGGATGGCATCATCATATAAATCAGTGTATGCACGTACTTGCTTTTGTGGGAACATGTCTAAGAAATTTTTGTTGAATTTGCTGGATATGTCCATCCGTTTGTTGTACATGGTCTCGTCCAGATACTTGGCCTGTGACACATTTTGTATACCTGCGTTGGGGTTACCCAATGGTAACGGTCCGTGTTTTTTCTCCAAATAACCGGAACCTAATATGTCGCTACCTCCGTTGATTCTCACGTTAGATGGTAACGATCGATTCAGTTTGGGTGTCTGTTTGCTCACCCATGCACCCATGGTTGGATGCACGATCGTGCCGCGGCGTTGGTAGCTGGTGTGTAACAAATAGTTGGCTTGTGCATGTGCACCTTGATTGGACGACAATGTACGTATCAAACTTGCGTTGTGCATCTGTTTGGCGGTGTTGGGTAACCAGTTGCCTATCTGTACCCCGTCCGCTGTAGTGTCAATGGCAGTTGTTTCACCCATCACGTCACTGTTCTCCGGTTTTGGGTCGAACGTGTCGATGTGAGTCATGCCTCCTGCCATGTATAAAAATATAACATTCCGAGCGGTTGGTATCTGCCCGGTGGGTTTGATTGCTAATAAATCTTGAGCGCTCAGTATGGCGCTCACTCCTAAACAGCTTTTGGCAACTGTACTTACAAATTCGCGGCGGCTTAAATCATTCATATACTATATATTTATAGGTATTTTGACTAATCCGCAACTTATATGTTATTTTTTTTATTGCTGAGTCATCGAACCAATTTTTTGTAAATTTGTATTTCATATCTAATATTGTTTAAATGTTTTCATTTTGTTAATTTAATTAATTTGGTATAAAAAAACTTCCATGTTTTTTTGAAAGGCAGGTGGTGGTCAAATTCGTTACTATTTATGTATTTGTCACCAATTAAACCTGTATGTTTATCGATTGTCTCATCTGTAATATCAATATAATTATAACCTAGTTTACACGACTCTTCTTTCAATATACAATTGTATCTTAGTGTCAAATTTGTTCTTTCGAGTTGAGTTGCTTTTACGGAACTTCTAAGATGACAAACTTCACCCCAATCTTGATCGTCTTTTATGGTAGGCAAAACACTTCCCATAACGATAACTTGTTTTGGTTTAAACTTTAAAAGCACTTCATTCCGAATAAATTCAAACAGATTGTTTACCGACAAATTCAATTGTTCCTCAACCGATATCGAGTATTTTTCCGCACGATACCAAATTACGAAACCACAATCTACTTCACCCAACATAATTGCAATGTAATCATAATCGTCTGGATTTATTTTACTCAATTTCTTTTTAAATGTTTCAAGTGCTTTTGTTTTGGATGTAGGATTTACTGCACCCTGAGCAGTCGCGCCCGGGCAGACCACGGTATCGAATCTAAAGTCAGGTTGTAAAGCGTTTATTATTCTATCCGGTTGTTTCTGGGCCCCGGTTGCTAGTTTGGTAGAGCTAAAAAACTTATTTGCATGTGAGTCACCTAAAACTAAAATATGTTTTTTTGATCTCATTTCAAGTGATATTGCAATTTTTTTCCATACTATTTATAGTATTAATTAAACTTGGTCTAATCATTATTTTTTCTTCTTCCTCCCACTCTTCATGTTGGCGCACCAGTGGTACATCTTGCCCTTCTCACCACCGGCTTTGGCCTTTTTACGTAAACTTGTGACGCTGCCGTTGCAACTGGCCCCGGCTCTTTTGACTCGACCCGGACGGCTCTTGCCTTTTTTCTTGCCGTCCTTGAAATTTTCATTGACATTCCATCCACCAAGTTCTCCTTCAACCTCTTGTTCGATCAATCCCTCCATGGCATCAGCCGCGTCACGCAGATGATTCAACAATCTCTTGTAATAAGCTTGATTAGTTTCACCTGATTCAATTGCTCGTATGTATCTACGTGCTGCAAATCCTGCAATGTGGATGTCTTGTATGATGCTTCTTCTTGATTCGGTTTCTCCACCTGTCGTCTGATTCATCATCTGTATGGCTTGATCTATATTGTTGCGGACATACTTGTAGTTGTCCTTCACATCTGGGTTGGATTTCCGGGTTTTTAACACTCTCATGTATTCATTCTGCAATCCGTTCATGTGCGCTACCACACGATCCGGACCTGGGATTTTCTCCATATGAGGTTCGATGGCTCCTAGTTCAGCATGCCGACCACCTGCTTCATACTCACCCCAATTCTGAACACCTAAATCTCCCGGTTTCCATACACTTTCTTTTGTGGCTTCTAGCTTGTCACCAGCTTTCTTGGCTGCTTTGTAAGCTTTGCTGCCTTTCTTGGCACTCTTGCCTCCGCGTTTTTTCTTGGCGTTGATGTTGGTCCATAAACCTTCTCTCACTTGAGATAGTAGTGCATGTAGCTGATCAGAACCTCCTGGTGTTACAAGAAACACTTGCATGTCACCAATCTCTTCACCGGTGAAACCGGATTTGGGTAAACGTACCATGAATTCAAAACTATCACCAGTACCAACACCCATGGCGAATTCCTCATGATGTGGCTCACCTGTACTAGCAATCAATGACGCTATATTTTTCAACACGTCACGATCAGTAACGACATAATAATGCTCAGTACCATCAACAGATGGATCCACACCATCAATGGTTGCAGAGAAACGTTTGTTACCGGCTTTGGTTATGATACTGGCTAGTTTATCATGTGGTAAGCCCATCATGGCTTCATAATCATATACAAACTCGCTCTGATACTCTAGATATTCTTCTTGCTGAAAGTCATCTACTTGATACTCTCTGTTTTCGTAAAAAAATTGTTTGAACGTTTTCATGACTGGTTTTTTTCTTGCCACTTTTTAGATGTTTCATCATCTGTTATAGGCCCGCCGGTGGCCCAGGTGTCACAAGTCCGGCCGTTGAAACATTTGAAGTGATGCATCCAGCAATAGCCAAACTCTGGGTCTTGATCGAACCCCGGCATGTCGTGATATGACCAATGCATCTTCTCGTCAGACATCGGTAAGCAATCTTTCATACGAGGGGATTTGTCAAACGCTACACAATTGGCACATCGACTGTTCATGGCCTCTTCCACACTAGAGCCCCATTTGTCAGCGATCTTTTGCCAGTAATCTTTGCTGGGCATGGCCGGGTTCAACGGACCGTACATGTGGTTTTCTCTTGTGGCGTTCCTGTTCTTGGTGTTCAGTTCTAGGTCCTGTGTTGCTTTTGGGCAACCCTCTCGGTTTTCATGAAATTTTTTAAAGGTCCTCATCTGTCCATTCCCATTTAGGTTTCCACACATTGACATGTTTCTTCGGACGATCGTAGTCATCTTCTACTCTCACTATGTCATCCTCACCAAAATATGTACCCGTTTGCACCTCGATCAGTATCATGTCCTGATCTTCTGCTGGGTTGGCCATGCGATGTTTAGCACCTAGTGGTATCAACACAGTTTGACCTGGTTCATAATCGCTTGTGTTACCGTTCAAGGTGATTCTAGCGACTCCGCTCACCACGGTCCATGCTTCCTGCCTCTTGTGATGATACTGATAACTCAGACGTTGACCGGGCTTCACATATATACGTTTCACTTTGCAATACTCTTCATCCAACAGGATCTCGTAATGACCCCATGGGCGTATTGATTCGTCTTGATGTTCTTGTTCTATTGCCATAATACCATTTTAAATTGTTCTGGTTCTATTCCAAAGTATTTACACTTCCAGTCACTTTGTGCAAAGAAATCTAATGAATGCCATTCGTCTTTACGTTTCAACAATTGTTTAGCCGCGTCATCCCAGTCTGTACTTAACAAGAAAGGTTCGTATTTGTCTCGCTTCTGTCTCACTTCGTTGTAGTCGAAGCTGTCCCATTCCCAGTGTAACACCTCGAACACATTACCATCGTTGTCTGCATAATCTACACTGAAGTCTAATCCCCATTTTGGACGAATTTTTATTATCTTCCACACAAGCGCGTTGTGTTTGCTCCATGTGTGCAGCTGTTGTCTAGCTTCTCCTGTGTACCCTTTGCGCTCGAATAGATTGCAATGATTGAAGTGTGCTCCTATTGTGACCGGTTCATGTGTCATCCACTCCTGTCTTAACGCTATGTGACTCACACGATGATTGCTGTGTATGAAACCGTTCGCTTTTGCATATTCCAGCTCCACCGGGCACATGTCATATCCGTTCTGATCGAATATGGCCACATCTTGCAATGTGGGTGTGTAGTCGGCTACTGCTTTTTCGCAATGAGGTTGCTCATGCAATCTAGCGTCTGTTACTACCAGTCCTTGCATGCTTGTCCGCGTGGTGTGTTGCTTTTGGCCGTGCTACATTTGTGACGAGCTCTGAAGCTTTTACGTCTTTTGGTGTTTGCTTTGCCGCTCACTTTGACTCCTTTTTGACCCCAGTGTATACGTTTGTAACCACCGCTGTCACTTTTCACACATTTCATCCATTTTTTACCTTTGCTGGTGCTACTGGCTTTTTTAGTAGGTCCAGTGCATTGTGCATTTTTCTCAGCAGCAATACTTTCCTTGGTGGCTTCTAGCTTGTCTCCGGCTTTGACAGCGGCTTTGTAGGCTTTGCTTCCTTTGCTGGCTGATTTACGACCGGACTTATTTTTCTTGTTTATATTGGCCCATAAACCCTCACCGACCTTCACGCAGTTGTCGACAGTTTTGTTACCCTTCTTTTTGGTGCCCTGTTGTCGATATCCTTTCCAACATGCTTTGCCGTCTAAACCTTTCTTTTTTTCCTCCGGAAGGTGCTTTTCATATAGATTATCGAATCGTTCTAACATACATATATTTATTATGAAACATGTTTTAATCACTGGAGGGTGCGGTTTTATTGGTAGTAATTTGATATTGCATTTGATCAACAATAGTAATGACATGTGGTTTGTTAATTATGACAAGCTGACATACGCAGGAGACTTGAGCAATTTAGATTCAGTCAAATTGAATGGTAGATACACATTTGTCAAAGGTGACATATGCAATGCTCAGCAAGTTGAATACACCATCCAACAGTACGGTATAGATTCTATCATACATCTAGCGGCTGAGAGTCACGTGGATAACTCTATCGAAGACCCTTTGCAATTTGTCACCACAAATGTGAATGGTACAGGAGTGTTACTAGAAGCATTCCGGAAATATTGTACCGGTAGGTTTCACTATGTAAGTACCGATGAAGTATATGGTACTTTAGGTGACACAGGTATGTTCACAGAGGATACACCAGTTGCGCCTAACAGCCCTTACAGCGCCAGCAAAGCGAGTGGTGGTTTGATGGTGCGTAGTTATCAACGTACATATGGAATTGACACAGTCATCACCAGTTGTAGTAACAATTTTGGACCCCATCAACATGTAGAAAAATTGATACCTACAGTGGTGAAAACCGCGTTAACAGGTGGGAATATACCAGTGTATGGTGACGGTAAAAACATACGAGACTGGTTGTATGTATTAGACCATTGCCGAGCCATCGAGCTGGTCTTTCGTAAAGGTTTGACCGGGGAAACATATAATATTGGAGGTGATCATGAGATGAGTAACATTGACCTTGTGAGCAAAATATGTGGGTTGCTAGATAGATTGAGACCTAAACAAGATGGTATGTCATATAAACAGCAAATTACATTTGTAACGGATCGTAAGGGGCATGACTACCGGTACGCGGTTGATTGTAACAAATTGAAGACTGAACTTGGTTGGTCTTCAAGCGCTAATTTTGATGAGCTGTTAGAAAGTACAATTAAATATTATATAGACTAGCTAACATACTTCCAATTTTGTAACATGTTCATGTCAACCTCATGGTAATATCCGGACTTTTCCGCTAGTTCTTTGTGCTTTTGAGCGGCTGTGTATACACCGGCTGCTCCTCTGACTCTCAAATATTCACCGTATGTTTCTTCAAATGGATGACTCAACACAATTTCCATTGCTTCCTCCTCCGGCATGTCGTTTCTCACCAGCTCTCGTGCCATCTCCTTCAAAAACGCAGTATAATCACCAGCTTCGTCTCCTCGGTCAAGCTCCTCGTGCATCATCTCATCATCTAGAGACTGTAAACGATTTTTAAGTTCGTTAGTGAATTCATCACTTTTTAAATACTGCGCCACATGATGTGCTTGTTCCGGACCACCGGACATCGCCGCAGCCATCAATGTTTCTTTTATCTCGTCAATCCCAGCACCATGTTTCTGGTGCATTTTTACCGCGTGATTTATCATGGAATCTTTGTCGAATGAATAGTTGTAATTCTCCCATATTAGTTGCGTGTCTTGGTTTATGCTCATATACTTATTTATTATGTATAACCTATGTTGCATTAGTTTAGCGTTAAAAAAACAAGGATTTAACCATCGCGCGTTCAGATTCACTCAGTTCGAGAAACATGAACGTGTGGATGCTCTAGAGATCCTAGGAGAACGTGCACTAGAGAATCTCACAACCACTCTCGAAACCATGCGGTTCGCGCTCAGTAACGGCTGGGGTTATCGAATCAGTAGCACGCTGTTTCCGTTGTTCAATCTTGACAAAGCCAACGTTGGTTTACGAGACCTACCTAACGCCACGTTGATTGACGACAAGTTTGCAGAGATACAACATTTTGTGACCAGACAGTCTCCCAAAGATTTTCGTGTCAGTTTTCATCCGGATCATTTCAATGTGTTGTGTAGCGCCAATCCAGAAGTTGTGAGACGCACCATAAATGAGTTGGACCATCATGCATGGCTGCTGGATCGTATGGCAGGTGAACACAGTAGATCTTACTGGTATCCCTTGAATATACACATGAGTCGCAGTACCGGTGATGCAGAAACTATAGCTGCTGAATTCATAACTAACTACCACAAGCTTCCGGATCGAGTCAAATCTCGGCTAGTGCTAGAGAACGAAGACAAAGGTCTATGGACACCCGACATGTTGTTCGAGCTGATCCATCTAGAGACTGGTATACCCATCACATTTGACAACTTGCATCATGCATGTAACCCAGGTACGTGGGGCGCTAAAGAGGCGTTCCGAGTGTGTGCTAGTACATGGAAAGCTCATGATGTGAATCCATTGTTTCATTACAGTGAGGGTGGTGCCAATGGTAACCCACGAGCCCATACAGATTTTGCTATTGATTCACCAGCGTTGTGGCGACACAAACACGAGAGTTTCTATACAGAGAACATGCATATTGACTGGGACATCGAACTCAAACAAAAAGACTACGCGATCAATCTTATGATTGAGCATGAAGAGAAACAAGCACGTAGATTGCTAGCTAATCATTTGTAATTTTTTCCCACCTGTTGTCATAGTTTAAGCGGAAAGCGCCTACATAGTTGTCATATCCTCCAACACGTTCCTGCGGGGCGAACAACGATATGTAGTGTTTGTTCTGACTGGGTCTCTTGTACAAATAATATGTGTTACCTATAACTGGCTTCAAGCGAAAATCGGCGTTGAACATTATATCGTTCCATTTAAAATCTTCTGCTAGCTGTTCGAATTGTTTTTTCAATTCATCAAACCGGTCCTGGTAGTGTTTGTTAGCTGAGTGTACTGCTCCATGCTTCCATCCAGTGATACTATGGTCCGGTTTAATTACTGGTGCACCTATATTACTCGCATATGGTAGTGAGTGTGGGTTCGGCGCTACATTATCCGGGAGATCTTTATCCATTTACACTATTATAGTGTTATGTTCCACTGTTCGTTTTTGTTAGTCCAGTCTTTAAATTTTTCTTCACCGCCTCTGACTGACCAATCAGAATCTATAGTCAATTTCGATGTTATACCACCACGCGGGTTAAACACCATTACAACCCTAAGTCTCTCAGGCTGATAAACACCCATTACGTGATCGTAAAATACATTAATCAACCTCTCGTATGAAACAACAATATCTCTCAATTGGTACACATATTGTTTAAGGCTTTTCAACTCAATTATTTTGTCTTTAGGGTAAAAACTCAGGTATGTATCTGCGAAATCCGGTTGTTCTTTGACCCCTAAAAATGTAAATTCTGGGATTTTTATTTTAATTTCATATGCACCAGTGGTTGGGTTAGGTAATGTTTTTAATATTGATGCATCTATACTGTCGTGTTTTTTCATGGTACTAATTTGATTCAATTTACTGTATAAACATAAACTCGTGGGTGTTGAGCAATATCCATGCGACGTGTTTGTATCCATTCTCTTCTTTTAGTATATCTTTCAGCTCACGTAACTCTTGACTGGTTGGTTTACGTGCCAACACAGACATGTACACATCTTCAATTTGCTTGACCGAGTTTTTCTCAGCTTGCATGCTTTTGATAAAATCCGCCTTTTTGTTGTTCAATATATTTTTCTCTACAAATCCGTTCAACAAGTTTAACACTTGTGTTGTGTTTGGTTCACTGTTGCTGTTCTCAATTGCCAATTTATCACTACCACCAAACTGCCTTATCAAGTGACCCCCTGGTGCTGGATACGACAAATAGCTGCTTCGAATCAGACCTCTGTCTGGTATCGGTTTCACGTCGCTAGACTCTTGTTTGAATGAATCTTCCAACCGTCTCTGATCTGGGTTGGCTTGAGCTATCCGAACCAGGTCTTGATATATGGCTGTACCGTTCCAATCCTTGTACTTGTTGTATATGTTCACATACACAGCAGACTGATTTTGTATGTACACTCTGTCACTCGTGTCTATGTTGTTGTATACTAGAGTGACCAATGAATCCCATAGTTGCTCACCGGTCATTCGACGTAACACTGGTCCAGAAAAATCATAAGTTTCCAGACTCTCGTAATCAGTCGGTTTGCTCTCTCTAGAGAACAGCTTGGTATTCAACAACACTCGTTGGAATTCTCTCATGTCATAATTGACACTAACTAATATTCTTTCAATAAACCACATGAGGTCTGTGTTTTCCGGGATGGTGCTATCCATAAAATTGTCGACTGGTTCTATTACACCTACACCAAATACGTTCTTCCACAATCTATTGGCTATCACGGTGGTGAACCGCGGGTTGTTCCGATCAGTCAACCATTTTGCCAGTATGGTGAGACTTCTAGGGTTTTTATCCTCAGGGTCTATGTAGGTATGTGGTGTGAACATGGCTTTAGCATGTAGTGTGTCGCCTGGCTTGGCATCATTTTCCATAAACTCATCTGTCAATTTTATTTTACCAGTACCGTTTGTGTCTACACCAAACTGTATAGAATCTCTCACTACGTTTCTCCAATTTTGTAACTTACCTGCAAGGGGTGTACCATCTCTGCTTATCATTCTATTCAAATCTCTCAACGGTTGCCTCCTAGCGCTTCTAGTCACTCCCCCAACACCGCTAGTGAATGCGGTCATCTCGTAAAACTCTTTTTGTGTCCATCTGTCGAACGGGTGGTTGTGACACATGGCGCATTCGAGACGTGTACCTAAAAATATTTGTACAGTGTGCGCTATGTTGTCTTGTTGCATGCCTCTGTCTCGTAGATAATAACCGGCGGCCGGATTGTTACCGAATAAATCACCCTCACTATCCAACAAACTTCTCACAAACTGGTCCCACGGTACATTGTTTTGCAATTGCTGTCGGAGCCATTCCCTGTATACACCACCTACGTTTATGTTGACTCCGTCCAGACGATCTTTGACTCGTAACAAATCGCTCAGCCAGTTCAATTGATGTGTCACATGACCGGGACCAGACAGCAGCTTCTGTATCAGTTTGTCCCTCTTTTGAGAGTCTCTATCGTTCAGATACTCCGCGACCTCTTGTCTATTGGGTATACGACCAATCGTGGTCAAATACACCCTTCTCACCCATGTATTATCATCAGCTTTTGCAGTGGGTCTCTTTTTCAGGCCTCTCAAACGGTTCTCGATCAATTGATCTATACGATTGGTGTAGATTTGTAATGTTCGATCGTCTAACGGTGTTTTGACCTGTGGAATTTCACCATATCTGTTTGTGTTATAATATAGCTCTATTAATTTTTGACTGTCTAGTGTCAGTAGCTCTTTGCTGAATCTGAATTGTTGTAGATCGGACGCGCGCGCGAACAGTACGTGAGTGTTGTTCGCTTCTAGTATTTCTCCTTCTAGCATTTTTCCGTTGTTGAACCACAACTCTCCACCGGTAACTGTACCTACTGACATGGCCCACATAGTGACATGGTGTATTATTTTCATAATATAATTTATGTTATTTTATACAATCTAGCAACTTTTATTACAAAGTTGTTAATATAGACTAATTAATTAACCTTCCAACTCTAGTTGGAGTTTAACAAAAACCTTTTTACCGGAAGGTTCTATATAATAGGCGTTGTTATAATTATCATGAGTGAGTGCACGGAGCCGGTTTATGAACTCACCAAATGTACCTTGCTGGTTCATGTCAATATGTTTCAACTTATTAAAATCTTTTTTATAATTGAGATTACCTTCTTCTTCTGGTGGTATAGCCTTGTAAGTACGATTTCTGATCGATGTAAAATGTTCCATTAGCAATTCTTTTTCAAGAGCTATAATTTTCGCATATGCTGACCCGGATGTGTCCCAGGGTTGTATTGTGTATTCCTTCTGAGCGATTATCGGTCCATGGTCCAGTTCGTTATCAATTTCATGAATGGTTACCCCACTGGGAAGACCGTTAATAATTGAAAAGACCTGTGGAAACCAACCTCTATTATATGGGTTCAGCCCGGGATGTACATTTACACATCGTGAACCGATAACTAGTTCGTCTGGGAAAATCTGTTTGCAATGTATAGATAAGACAAGGTCATATTTGTCAATAATTGATGTTACTTGATCTCGAACATGTAAATGTGGTATACCTTCTATAGTACCATTAGGTGATTGATATGTATCAATACCGCCGTGCAACTGGTTGAGTTCACCCGCTAGCTTGTATGCTTGTAAATTGTCAGTTAGTATGAGTGTTTTTTTATTCATTGTCACTCATTACCTTTTTAATGGCCTTGCGGTAGCCATCGTAAATTACCTCACAATAATCTTGAAAGTTGGTTATAAACGAATCTACAGCCAGTTTTGGTGTCAAGACTTTATTAAGCTGAGGTCTCCACAAGTAATCATCAAATATCATTATCCCACGATCTTTTAGCATGTACCAGCTAAACATGGCGTCTGTTAGTACATATGGGGCTACATGGTTACCATCTATAAAGACGATGTCATATTGGTTGTTCTCAACAAGCAATTCCGGTAAAATTTCATGAGATAATCCTCTTTTAACTAAAACCTTTTCTTCAACCCCAGACTCTTTTATATTATGCTTGAATGTGTCATACTTATCACTATTATGCCATTCATTTTCTGGGTTGGAGTAACTTTGAAAGCTTTTGCTATTCTGCGAATAACTGTCCCACGGGTCTATACATGTGATAGTAGATTTTGAATGTTGGAGTACATTGTTAAGAAACCAGACTGTACTTTCACCTTCAAATGAGCCAATTTCAAGAATATGCAATTCTTTCTCCCGGTCGATTTTTAAAAACTGCTCTAAATCTTTAGATGTGAACCATTGTTTTGTATATTTATAATTTTTCATATTGCAAATTGTAATAATTATGTCGTGTATATCGGGTACTTGCTCAGGTCAGGGTACGGGAGGGTCAAATCGTCATTATCTATTTTTTTACCATCATGGGTGTAAAATTGGCTCATCAACAATAATCCACGCGCTGCAAGTTCTGGCATCATATAGTAGTTCCAGCCAGTCATGTCAAAATTATCCTCGTGATATGAACACTCTCTCCGACCACTGTACCTCGCTCTCCGGAACCAATTATTTGCTTCTGATGAATCAGTAAGTATTGCTCCTCCTTTGCTTAATTTGAAGTGTTTATACGGACCGGTGAATGATATACACATATGTGATTTAGGTTTATACATATCCGCAGTAAACCGTAAAGCTGAATCCCATACATTGCTCCCCTCAAGTAGATATGCCCCTGTTAACGTTTCACCGGCGACTTGTTTAAATTTCACTTTTAATCCCGCATGTATAATTTCACACGGGACCGAAGGATATGTTCTACTAGGTATAGTTATAAAGTCCTCACAAGATTTTTTTACATGTTTTTCATAATATAGTGACAAAAATAATGCGTTACTCATGTTATCTACACATATAGCATATTTTGCTCCTGTGTATTCAGCCAATTTCAGTTCAAAGGAGTCTGTTACTGTATATATATTAGCTATATTTATCTTATTCATATTATATAATTTTAAATGTCAAGTTACGGGGTTTATATTCGAGGAAACTATAACCAGATTCATTTTTACCCGACCGGAAAACTTTTTTCCTGTCTTCGACGTACTTTGGATCTAATTGCACTGTACCTGTGGGGTCTGGAAAGTGCTGAAATATACTTAAATTTTCAACATACGCAGGAGCATATATATGTACATTATGTTCTTTGACAAGGTAGGGCCATATATTACCATCTACAGGGTTACATGTTGGGTGCATTTCAAACCACCGGGTCATGGCTGATTCAGTAACGGCTTGAAAATGATAATTTGTTGGTACATGTTTACTACTTAAATAATCGTATTTTTTATGTAGTTTACCTTCTACCCGGGACTGGTGGTACCACTTTTCTATATCGTTATATTTTAACGATGTGTCAGATGGTCTCGGGTTACATGCGCCAATATATGCAGCCAAGTGCCCAGTTGTGGGTCTCATTCTTATAGCGCGGACGTCACTTTGAGCATCCTCTAACACAGTAGCGTAGTGTTCTAACCAATCAGGAATGACATCAGACATCCCCTTTATATAGGCATCATGGTCAGTAGTTACATAAAATGATCGGCCTTCCTTTAAACGGTCAGCTTCATCATGTTCCGGTGTGAATCGTTGTGCTGTACCAACAGTATTTTGATCAAACGCGTATATTTTATCAATAAGCCCTTTCTCTTTGAGTGTTTTTAACTTTTCTATAATAGCTGGAGAATTTTCAGACCGGTTTTCGGAAACAACCAACCGGTAAGGATATGATGTAGTTTCATGTATACGGTTAACTAACAAGTCTATGAACTGCTCGTTATTCCATGTAACAACATATATAGTAACTCTACCAGAGGGCATACATATATATATACTTAATTGTGGTGATGTTCAACAGCAAAAACGACTTCAACATCTTCTGTACGTACCTTTTCTGTTCCATGTTTGAACTCGACCATGTACCACTCGATGTTTCCGTTCACGTCCGGTATGGCGTGTTGACCATGTATTGTGGCACCTGGTCCATAACTTTCATGATTCACTGTTTTAGCACATAAATGCGTTTTACCTTGAGACTTTCGAATGGCGTTCGCCCGGGCCTTTTCCCATGGTTCTATTTTTTCATCGTCATTAACATCAGCTTTTTCGCGATCTGATCGAGTACCCTTGGTACCTTCTTTAGCCACTCTTTTCTTAGCATGGTCATCTTCACCATGATGTTTGTCCGCCCAGTCCGGCACTCCATCACTATCACCATCCGGCTTTTTCTTCTCTTTGGCAACTTTTGGTTTGGGTTTGTACACCACTTTACCATCCTTGTCTACCACGCTCCCATCCTTCATACGTTTGTCACCAGGAGCTAATGCCGGGTCATCCTTGCTGTGGTCAGTCTCTTCAAATGGTGTGTTGTAATCTGCTCCATGACCGAATTTTTGCAATGCCATGATACGTTCCATCTCACGTTCATCATCCTCGCGTTGGTCATCCGAACTGAAACCTTTATGTGTTTCTGTTTCCTGTCTTCCCCGGGATTTTCGGTCTTTTGCGGATTGTATCAACCGGCTTATGTATGAACCCGGTCGAGTTGAAGCCGGGGAGTCTGTGTATGATTCAAATATTTTTTTATCGTCTCGATCGCTCATGTATTTATTTAATCTACTATATGAACTTATACAGTGTTTCTAGTTGTTTCAACCCTATATACCTAGCAAAATATGTACAAAACTCAGCCACTCTACGAGGTGGCCATTGTTCTAACTGTATGGTTTTACCCACTTCATAATACATATGGTCCCGCCACATCTCAGTCAAGTCTTGATAACTAGTCATCTAACTCGTTTCTGGTCCATTCAACACACCATTTGTAACTAGGGGTTTTGACTTCGTCCAATTGCTCGTTCGTGAGATAGCTGCATATTGACCGGAGGTTCGTTTGCAACGTGTCTATGACCACGTACATATCATTTTTATGCCGGTTTAATTTGTTTATTTCTTTTAAAAGTTCCTTTTCCATCTTGTAATCTATTTAATTTTACAATATATATTAGCAACTATGAATTTGTATCACGTGGCACCACATAAAAATTCGCCGGACATGGTGTATGCAGTAGTAGAGATATCCAAAGGTACCAGCGCCAAATACGAGTACGATCCAGTGATTGAAGCTTTCAAGCTGGACAGATGCTTGAATAGCGCCATGGTATACACATGTAATTATGGTTTCATTCCCAGTACCAAAGCTGATGATGATGACCCATTGGATATCTTGATATACAACAACACACCCATCATGAGAGGTACACTGGTCGAGTGCAATGTGATTGGTGTTTTGGACATGACAGACCAGGGTAAGAAGGATTATAAAATCCTAGCTACACCTTGCTCTCACATCAAAGAGTATAGATGTATACACAACGATATAGATCCAATGTTTTTGAAAGTTACAAAGAACTTTTTCAAACACTACAAAGACCTAGAGAATAAAAAAGTCGAAGTTGGGGATTGGTTGGATAAAGCTCATGCGATAGACATTATCAATCGTGACACAACATTGTAATTACAATTGCTGAGGTGTTGGCTGGTATCGATGTGTTGGTGATTGATTGTATTGCTGCATCATTAGCATGTAGTTCTTTAACGCTTGGTTTTCTTGGTTCTGTTTGTCTATAGCTTCTAACTGGAGTTCAATCGTATCTTCCATGTATTTAATATACTTGAACAGTGACCAACCACCGTAACACAAACAGCATAAAATGAATATCAAATATATATGAAATACTGGCTCACCTTTTGCGGTCACATAGTTATTTATGTCAAATGTATGTTTGAGACAATATAATCATATGCAGTCTGCGTGTCATCGTGATACTCGAACAACTCTAGATCGTCCTCACCTATTGTACCCTGGTCAATCATACGGGAGAAATTCACAGTTTTTTTCCAAAAGTCTGTATTATATAAAACAATAGGTTTGGGTTGTTTTATTTTTTGTGTCTGTATCAGTGTCAACACCTCGAACAGCTCGTCCATGGTACCTACTCCACCGGGCATCATCACATATGCCTTGCTCAAATATACACACCAGTATTTGCGAGTGAAAAAGTAATGGAATTCAAAATCCAAATCAGGTGAGATATATTCGTTATTGTGCTGTTCGAACGGGAGACTGATACCCATCCCTATGCTTTTGGCACCACTGTCATATGCACCTTTGTTTGTGGCTTCCATTATACCCGGACCACCGCCGCTGGATATACCTGTGGTAGGTGCATGTTTTTTGGTCCATGTACCTAGTTTGTACGCTAGTTTGTACGCGTCTATATAATCCGGGTGGTTTGGTTTGGTTCTGGCGCTTCCGAAAAATGTGATCATGTTGTCAACTCCTAGCCGATCTAGTCTCATTCCCGGTTCCATCACCTCGCATTGTACGCGGATGTTTCGAGCCTCTCTGCTGTTCAGAAAAGTGTTGTTGTTGTATGCTTTTGTTTCTCTAGTTCTTCTGCGATGTTTCGGGTTGTACTCCATATATTATTGTATAATATAAATTGGCATAAGTCAACTTTTGAGTAAATATTATACATGATAAGTCATAAACATAAATGTATTTTTATTCACATCCCTCGATGTGGTGGTACGTCAATAGAAATCAATATGTGCGATAAGATATGAATTTGGAGAATAAAATGAAAGATTATAAATTCGACGTAGTAATTAATGTAGGCCCTAAGGATTCGGAGGTAATTCACACGCAAATAGAATATACTAAAAATAACATTATAGGGTACAGAAATATTTATTTGGTCACATCCAATGAAGACTTAAAAATTGATAACTGTATTACAATAAATGAAAATATTTTTCCGTTTGGATTAGCTGACTGTCAAAACAGATACAAACTAACAGAAAAAGAAAAAGAAAAAAACGCAGACTGTCGCACTGGTTGGTATTTGCAACAATTGCTAAAACTATATGCTGGTATTTGCATTCCAAATATTCTCGATAGATACTTAGTAATTGACGCAGATACTTATTTTTTAAAACCAACTACTTTTATAGAAAATGATAAGTGCCTGTATAACACGGGTCGAAGAGGTAAAGGGTTCCATGGTTTCCAATATCATAAGCCATACTTTGCTCACATGGAAAAGCTTGGAATTGGATTAAAAAGATATGATAAAAAAATATCTGGAATATGTCACCACATGATGTTTGAAACAAAATACGTGAAAGAGATTATGTCCCGTGTAGAGAATATATTTAATGAAAATTTCTACACTGTTTTTCTTAACAATATAGATAATGAGCAAAAATCGGGCGCCTCTGAATATGAAATTTATTTTAACTATATGATGATAAACCACTCAGATAAAATAAAAATTAGAAACTTGCAATGGAGTAATGCACGTATAAAAGACTGGGAAAAAATCTTACTTAACAAACCCACTTCCATACCGCCCAAATGGGCTGATCTTTTACTCAAGAGTGAAGCAAACTACAATTATATTTCTTATCATTGGTACAAGCGAGGCTAAAACTTAAATGATAAACCATAAATATAAATTTATTTTTATCCATATACCAAAAACAGGTGGTGTTAGCATAGAAAGATCTCTTAGCTATAATGGATTAAGACATCAAACTTATAGTAATGACAAAAACAAAGAATATTTTAGATTTACATTCGTAAGAAATACCTATGACCTTTTAGTTTCATGGTATAGCTTTCAACCAGGTATCAAGCAGTCGTATCACGATTTCAAAACATGGGTAAAATCTGGTTGCCCATCACACGCTAAACACGAAGTTTTGAGAAAAAGACCGCAAGATCAACATAGGCATGATAAAAATTACGTAAACATAGATGGCACTACTTGGAATATATATGAGCACTTACAACAGTTCAGGTGGGTAACCGACATTGATTTTATTGGCCGCTACGAAAACCTCCAAAATGATTTCAACATAATCTGCGATAAAATTGGCATACCTCCACGACAGCTGCCACATGAAAACAAATCTAAACATAAACATTACACTGAATACTATGATGATGAAACAAGACAAATTGTTGCGGAACGTTACGCAAAAGATATCGAGCGGTTCGGCTACAAATTCGGTGAGTAATAGACAGTAAAACATGAATATGACCAATAAAGAAATGTACATAGCCCGGATCCACAAATGTGGTACCCAGAGTCTAGACTACATGTATAAAGACATATCACATGTATATACACAAAGTCATCATGTAAACTCTCCAGGTGGTATGCCCAGTAATCAGTTAGTTACTTCTCACGTTATTGATACAGATCATTGCCGATGGTCACAAATGTACAAGGTAGGGTTTGTGAGGAATCCATTCTCTAGGATAGTTTCACTGTACCATAACAAATTAAGCACCCGGGTGAGCCCCACATTTAAACACTTTGTTGTAGATACATTGACCGGGATGGATGTATATACTCCGATGATTCTAGATCATAATAATTTGATCCGGGTGATTGATGATTTAAAGTTACACTGCTCTGGTTTAATGAACCCACATTACTATGTTAGTAGTTTAGACTTTGTTGGTAAGGTGGAAAATTTTCAGCAAGACGTTGATACAATTAATAGACAATTGAATATACCCGATATGAAACTTCCCCATGTGAACAAATCTAATCACAAACACTACACTGAATACTACGATGACGAAACAAGAGAAATTGTTGCAGAAAAATACGCAAAAGATATTGAGTATTTTGGTTATGAATTTGGAGAATAAATTAAGCAATGAAAGACTATACAGTAACAGTAAAAAATGTTACGTTTTTAGTTAGAGATGTTAACAATTGGTTTTTTCCATGGATAGGCAAATCAGTGTTCCGGGAGTGTTTACCGGTACTATTTAAAACATCCAAAAAAATACTCGTGTATAGTGTCTGCAATTCTCAAAAAATCAATTGGTCTAAATATACTGAATTTGATTACATAATATGTTTTAGTGGAGAAAATATAAAAAGGTATGGTTTTAAATCGCCTGACAATATACTACAAATATCAAACAACCGGTATTTGATCTCCATGGATAGGTGCTCAGACAGTCGCCGGTGTATATACATACCACTAGCTGCCGTCGAACCTGTCTTTGGTTCACTGTTACCTAAGTATTTCTCTACTGGGCAGGCTAAAGGTTTAGCAAAAATTAAAAAAACTAAATTTTGTTGTTTTATCAATTCAAACCCTGTACCGTTCCGGGAAGAATTTGTAAAGAAATTATCCACATACAAACGTATTGACTGTACCGGTAAAAGGCTCTTGAATATTGACAGGCCATGGCCTCGAGGGTATCAAGAGACATTGAATAGAGTATCTCAATACAAATTTATAATATCGTTTGAGAACAGCTCCAATAGTGGGTATTTTACTGAGAAGCCGTGGTACGGTTTCCTGGCAAACACAATACCCATATACTGGGGCGACCCGGATGTATATATGGACCATGTACAGCATAGTTTTTTAAATAGGGTGGATTTTCATACTGATAGTCAATTTATTGATAAAATTGTTTCCCTTGACCATGACGATGATCTATACAATGAGATGCTAATAACTGACAAAGTTAAAAACGTTAACAGTTATGATGTAAACCGGTTGAAAATGTTTTTAAATAATATTATTAATGAATATAACATATAAAGATTGGGATCCTTGCTGTATAGATAAAACCAATTTGATTGGCGGTGGGAGTACTACTGACGGTAAAGATCGACCAGTGGTGCATCCGATCGGAGTAGCGCCTCAAGCATGGTCACACTTTCAAAAGTGTAGTTTAAAACAGACCGGGAAAAACAAACTGTGTTACAGTAGCGTCACTGCGTCCGGGGAACATAGTTACTCTAAGTTACGTAGGTCACATTACAGTACGGTTCAACACAATTTAGGTCCGCAATATTTGACTACATGTAACCCTAAGTTAACTAATTTTAATTCTTATTTTGACATGTTAAAACAACATAAGTTTTGCTTTTCACCAGAAGGGAATGGTGTTGATTGCCATAGGCATTACGAGTCTATACTTGCGAAATGCATACCTATAATTAAAGTCCCGGTATGTTGGGATTCATCGTATATGAGAAAATATAACGATTTACCGGTGTTGTGGACCACCGATTATAGTGACATCACTATTGAATATTTAAACCATGTATACGATACAATTAGCAACACAGTTTATAATTTCGACAAATTGACATACTCTTACTGGCGTACTCGTTCCACACACTTACAAGCTAACACTAAATTTTGGTTGGGTAAATATGTATAATACATTTGTAGTTACATGTAAATCATTTAATGAACGGCATGCGCATATGGAGGAGCAATTGAAATTATATAATGTCGAGTGGGAGTATGTATTCGACTATGACTGTAACAACATACCTCATAATTATAAATGTAAATTTAGTAACCAGTTGTCACCAGGAGAGATTTCATGTTTTTGTAAACATCTATCAATATGGGATTCGCAAAAATTACAACAGACTAATTATGTGTTAATTTTAGAAGATGATGTCAAATTATGTAACGATTTTATCAATAAACTAAACATATATACACACATTTTACCGGAGGATTATGACATGTTGTTTATTGGTGATGGTTGTGATTTACATATCCCTCTAAAACAACAAACCACCGGAATTAACATATATAAAAAGTGTAACTATGCCACAAAATGGGGAGGTGATGGTTGTACACGTTGTACCGACTCATACATTATATCACCAAAATGTGCGTATAAATTATATGAACATTTCTCTAATGAAATCACCCATGTATATTTACCTCTCGACTGGTGGATGAACAAAGCAGCTAGGTTTCTCGATTTAGATGTGTATTGGTTAGAACCAACTATAGTGACTCAAAACCAATTCGAGAGCTCAATCCACCATACTTGAAACATACTACAATATATACTATAATACGACATGGATAAAATCTTAATAATTGCCCCGCACCCGGACGACTTTGTCATAAGCTGCGGTGGTTATATTTTAAAGTATAGTGACCGTTATAAATTTGATATACTACTGGTCGCGAATAAGGATTTGCTACCTTCTGACAAGGTACGTATTGATGAGGAAATTGCCGCGGTAAATGAGCTACGCGGTACGTTAGGTTGCAAAGTAAATCATATCAGGTACCCTGGTGGTGTAGATACACAGTTATACAAAGACTTAAACTCGCTTATTATTTTTATACAAAACCTGGTTACTAACAATCATTATCACAATATATTCATACCATATCATGAAGACACGCACCAGGATCATCTAGTAGTAAACCAGGCGGCAGTTGCTGCATGCAGATATAAGCGGAATATTTTACTCTACGAGACACCTTCAACCTTGAGATTTGTACCGACATTATACACCGAGTTAAATGGTACACAACTAAGTAACAAAGTCAAAATATCGTCATTCTACAGGTCTCAAATACTTGGAGCTGCAGGTATCGATAAATATGAACTAACTTTGGAGGATTATATAACTTCTAAAGCTCTTTCAAATGGTGCGTTGTCTAGAACTTGCAAGTATGCGGAGGGTTACATACCACATAGGTTATTTATTTGATGAAAGTTGCGATACATCAGCCTGAACATTTCCCATATGAAGGTTTTTTCCAAAAGTTAAAATTGGCAGATATATTTGTAATATTAGATGATGTTAAATTCTGTAAAAATAATTTTCAAAATAGAAACAAAATAAAGTTGTTGTCCGGGAAGGTGCAATGGATAACTGTTCCGGTTGAAAAAAAAGCTACCCGGAAGATTATTAAAGATGTTACTGTATCAGCCGATGTTATCTGGAGAAAAAAAATAAATCAGACCATATTTCAAAATTTAAAAACTGATATATCTGACATATACATGTATGATAAGCTTGTAGATATTAATATGAGTAGTATAAAATGGTGTATGGTTAGGATGGGTATTGAAACTCCAATTGTGATGGCTAGTGAGTTGAACGTTAAAGGGCACAAGTCTGAGCTTTTAGCAAATATTGTAAGAGCAGTAGATGGTAGAGAATATATCAGCGGTTCAGGCGGTCGAGATTATTTGAACGACGAGTACTTTGGTGATATTAAAGTTACATATTTTGAACCAGTGGTCAATAATTATTACTCGATGCTCTATAATTTAACAAGATGAGTACTGTGGTAGTATTGGGCGCAGGGGTCTGCCAGGTTGACTTGATAAACTATGTTGCTAGCAAATACAATACATTAGTCATCGCCCCAAATCGACCGATAAATGTTAGATATAATTTTCAATGGATATGTCATGATGCTTGTGATATACGGGGTATTATAAATTTTTTAAAAAATATAGACATACATAGTGTCATTACAGATCAATCAGATCACTTAACACAAACAGCCAGTATTGTTAGCGGTCATTATAATTTACCTCATATATCGACAAATACATTAAAGTATTATTGTAACAAGCACAGTATGTATAGACTATGTAAGCAGTATAATATACCTACACCTTCAGTAAAAAAAATATTGAGAGGTACTGAATATATAAATAGCAATAGCAATTCTATGGTGGTTAAACCTGTTATTGGTAGCAATAGTAAAAGCATACATGTAGTTGAACCTGCAGGTAGTGTAGTTATTACTACTGATTCATTAGTACAACCACTCCTGCAAGGTACTGAAATCACAATTGAAGGTGTATGTATGAACGGTGAACATACTTCTATTATTGTAGGTGTGAAGTCTCATAGTCAATTTGCGGTCGCGAATAAAATTAGTTACTCAACTGCTAATAATTCTAAATATAAACATATTTTAAAATACAATGATATGTTTGTAAGTTTCACTAATTTGCAGAACGGGTTAACTCACTCAGAGTGGGTTGTTAATGATTCCGGAAATTTCAATCTAATTGATTTTGCATGTAGAGGCGGTGGATGTAATATCGCATCTAGAGTTCTTCCGGAATTTATATCCCCTACCCCTTATGAACTGTTATATGCTAGAGAGCTTAAGACGATAAACAAAACTGATAGTACGTACAATGTAACTGTTTTATACCCTAAAGTAAATGATATACAATCATTTAATAATATTAAAAATAAGTATGTGGATGTACTCGATAGTCATATTGTACCTGATAACTTTGATAATATGTCAGTGGTAGATAAAACTCATAGACCTGGGTGGTTGATTGTAAAGGAAAGTGTCGATGATTTTTGATAGTCATATACACCTAGAGGGTGATGTATTTGAAAAAAATGTAGTAGGTTTTGATAACTATAATCTTGATATCACCGGTGGTAACCTGATAGTCAATTTTCTAGAGTTGTTTGAATTGTACAGAGATACTATCAATAATTCATCTAAACGTTACAGTCTTACATGTATATTCGATTTCCGATCAGAGGATAATATATCAATCTTTTTAGACAGGGTAGACCGAGGTGAGATACAAGGTGCCAAAATACATTCGAAAATTCAACAGATTAGTACACATGACTATGATACTATTTCAGATATAATATCTATAATACCGGACAGGATTCCTATTATAATTGATGGCTGGTACGATTGGTGCGATTTGTCAATACAACCATCACTAGAACATAATATAAAGCTAGCATTGAGATACCCACATAAAAAGTTTGTTATAGCACATGCTGGGGGGTCGAAGATATTGGATTACTTCATGCATACGAGGAAAATTGGTAATATGTATTATGACCTATCGTTAACATTAGGTTATTTCAAAGGTAGTTCAATCTGGAAAGATGTAAAACATTTCTTACGGTACATGCCTTCTAACAAGATCATGTTTGGTAGTGATTATCCATATTCTAATGAAATTACACAGTTTGATAGATTGAATAAGATTTGTAAAAAAATAAAGCTTAATGATAGTGAAGTGAGTAATATATGTTACAATACTGCTAAGTATGTTTATAATATATTTTGATAATTTGAACACTCTTTTACGTCGGTTTTTATTTTAGCGAGCCATCTAGACTCCCGGGCTCTTTGCAACAGTTTATCTGTATGTACATGTAAGTTTACCACCGGTTTATTATTAATACAGAATTGACCTCCTACAACATTATGCGCATTATCTATGTTCCTATCTCTCCACCACCCGTAATTATATTGCGGACCAGCGATAATGGTGTTGGGTTTATTCTCACGTACTAGACTTTCAATTGGTTTTTGTTCTAGACCTACTGGGCATGACAGCTCATATGTCAATTGCGACCATCGACGAGCGGTATCTACATCTTTCATCGCGATCATTCCGGCGTTGAATCTACCGTATTTTCGTGGTGTTAAAGAATAGTGATCAGTTACAAATAACCGTTTTGTGTCATTATTAATATAAGATGTAAACTCACCGTCTAGTTTATTTAAAAATATCAAATCGGTATCCAAGAATAGGCACCAACCATGCTGGTTTATACCATGTATCATGCTCTCCATCTTGTTCTCAACTACCGCGGTGAAGTTTTGAAAGCTTTCTCCAGTGTTTCTAGCGGGTTGTAACTGCTTCTCTAATGCAACTACATTATGATATTGTTTGATGGTCGTGTGACTATACGTGTCACATGTCACATACCATGTACAACGATGATATCTTTCTAATGTCCGTTTTAACAATTTAAACTCTTCTAATCGGTTACCGGTACATACAGTAGCTACATATACATGTTGTAATTTTCCCATAAGTTATATATACTTATATGATAAAAACATTATTTCAATACTGGGACACAATTAATATAGACCCACGGCTAACTCCTAATATTAAGTCAATGGAAAATATTGTTTCGAGTGAAAGCTATGTTTTGTATAACAGAGACACTGCTAGTGAATACATACGTGACAACATGTCTCCGGAAGTTTGTGAATATTTTGAAAATTTCCATGATACATTACCGGCCGCCCGGTCGGATATGTTTAGGATAGTCAGATGTTTGGTTGACGGGGGCAGTTATTGGGATACTAGTCATCGAATTATACACAGTAATCTTAAAAAAATTAAACAGTTGTTTATCGCTCCGGAGTACGACATTACACTGGTTTGTAAAATTAATGCCCGGGGAAAGTTTCGAATTTCTAATAGTCCTTTGATATCCACACCTAGAAATATACATATCTCCACAATATGGCGTAATGTATGTGTTAATATTGAAAAGAGAAAACATAATAATGTTTGGAGCTGTACAGGGCCTGGTGTAATTCAGCATTATATCTCCTCACTGATTGGTTACCCTAGTGATACTGATTGGAAACAAAACCTTCTATTTTACATCGACAAGTTAAAAGTAGACCATAGTATCAATCTAGTATGTAGAGAAGATATTATTAAATATATAAAGATATACCCAATAACAAGAGGTGGTACACACTGGTCTAAGCAACAAAAAAAATTAGGTACTATATATAGATAACTTATCTAATTTGTTGTACATATCAAAATCAATTTTGAACGATTCACGTACCGAGCTCTTGTAATACTCGCTTTTGTTTATACATCTATTATCATCGATACAGTTTTCTAAAAATGTTTTTTCATTGAAATCTGCCAGGTATTTTGTGTTGTAAGTACTTGTGTTATGTCTTTTTAATTTAAAGGTAGTGGTACGCTCTTTAAAAATTTCATCCAAATTTTTATTTAAATTTGAATCAATATTTAATATAATAATGTTTTTGTAATCGATTATGTTATTGTATATATCATTATTAAATATTGGTGTAAAATGTGGGTCTACTATGCTAGTATATGTTCCACAATGGTAGTCTATCAATTGTTTATTTGTTATCTTAGATATATCTTGCCCGTGTATACTTTTAAACCAGTTGTAAAACTCCCCTCCTCTTTTTTGACTAGGGGTTTCCGGATGGAGTAAATTTTTGTTACCAGCTGGGTGATGAGCGATAAATTTTTGATGTAAAGCGCTATAAAATCTGGTGTATGGGTCTCTGTATATTGTATATAATTTATACCCTCGATCATTTATTCTAGCAGGTATATCCTTCTCTCTAACCCATGCACGTTCACTTATCATGTATTCCACCATGGATCGCGCATGTGGGTGATGATTTGGTAAGTCAGGATGCTTTACGCGTAGCTGGTTCCACATGTATTCTTTTACAGTGGTACACGCATTTTTTGGTGGTGTATGTACAATTATATTTAAATCGTCAAAGCAATAGAACATATATTATATAGTTATACTTTTTTATAAAGCTAGGACCACTAGCGCTCCACATTTTTGTTACATAAATTTATATCGTCATTAGCACCACCTAATGCGCGGAACATTCTAACATATTTACCGAAACTACCATATGTTGTTACCACTTGTTTACAGCCAACCATATTTAAAAAATCATCGTCTGGGTGGTTGTTAATAGAAAAATCATATGTTATATAATTATCTTCTAAGAATGTTTTTAGTGTTTCGAGTTGTTCAACCATATTATCATATGAACCTTGACCAGGTCGGCCTTTTTGTAGATATTTATTATGTTTTAAATCTTTATGATTATGAACACCAGTAACAAAATTGATACAAGTGGTTTGGTCGTGTTTGTATATATCTATAACAGTATTTTTAAAATGAGTAGTATTCACAGGGTTTTCCACATAAGTTATTTTGTTCTTATCTACAACTCTTCTAGATATCGAACAATCTCCTAGTCTCAAATGTACATATATTTTACTTGTATAACTCAATTTTGGTTTGATTATATTTTCGTAGATATTTTTCAATCTGTTTTGATGGCCAGGTGTATTGTCGTCTTTGGCATACTCTATTATATCGCTGGCCAGTGTGTTAGGGTAATTGCTCGTATGTTGGTCCACAACCGGACGGTACCCTGGTTTGAGGGTAAGTGACCATGTTATTATGTTACCTAAGCTATATGCAAATTCCCCGCGTTGTTCTACACTTACCTTACGTACTTGTTTTTTAAAACAAACCATATATATACTCAATGACTGACCGGGTCGATGGCTCGACCACTGTGTGCCACGATCAAAATTTTAATATGGTCTGTACCATCACTGCAATCTAGCAATTGTTTGACGTCTTCAAACACTCGACCATCGTTTTTGTCTATCCTCAACCAACACGTGTTGTCCACGCCGTTGTCAACAACGTTCCATTCAAACTCTAGTAGTCTAGCTTTTTGATACTTTGTGAGCCTCATGGTAGTATGATGGATAATATTGTATATTTCATGAAAATGGTGGACCTGGCCGGAGTCGAACCGGCGTCCGTTAACATCTCTGGTTAACACCTCGTTCACAAGTTTAGTCTACTGTTCTCGGCTGCAGACCTCCTATCCTGTTTCGATTTGAGTTTCAACACCAGTCATCAACAGACAACATATCTGGTGCTTGCTCGATGTTGACGCATCACTCCCTTATCGAGCATCCGGGGTGACACGTGACAGCTTAAGCTGCCAAGAGAGCGGGCTGCTCGGAGAAGATCCCGTGAAGGACCTCTTGAACACCACGCTTAGCATCTTGAATATCGCCAAGTATGCGGGTATGCCTTTTTAGAGAGCCAGGCATCTCTCTCACTTGCGGTTGTTAACTGTCAATGAACGTCGAATCCTTTACAGGCCCGTAATTATTTATTATATATTATATTGTTATCCGGTGCAACTAAATAAATAATAACATGAGCAAAGTTGATGATATTTACAAACAGTACGTTAAAATTAACGAGGTTAACTGGCAGAACATGAAAAATGCCGCGAAGACTGCAGGAGGGCATGCTTTAGATATAGCCACCGGGGGAATCAGCACCGCAATACAAGACACGGTGGATGCCGCTCGAGGTAAGGATGCAGGAACACAAATTGACAATTTACAAGGACAAGTAGACCAACAAGCGCAAGACGCAGAACAACAAGCTTCACAAGAAGCGGAGGTGGATGCTCAACAAGCACAAGGTATCGAGAAGGCGCAACAAGCGGCTGATCAACTAGACCAAACACAAGAGCAAGAGATTGACACTAACGTTCAGAAAATTGCTGCAATAGATCAGCGTATCGGCAAAGTGGAGCAACTGATACAACAAGTTCAACAGCAGTTGGGTAAACAGCCTGCTCAGCAACAGCAACAGCCTGCTCAGCAACAGCCTGCTCAGCAACAGCAACAGCCTGCTCAGCAACAGCAACAGCCTGCTCAGCAACAGCAACAGCCTGCTCAACAATAAGTTGAACAGATATACAGCTGTATATAAATAACTTCATGGAAGTTAAGCCGGAACCAGAATACATTTACGGTGTACCTAAAGTGACATGCCTTTGCGCGACGAAGGGGCGATATGAGTTATTACGTTCAGCTATATCGTATTTTATGTTACAGGATTATCCTAATAAAGAGCTGATTATTTTTAACAATCACCGAGTAGAAATAAAGTTGTCTGAATTTTTAAAACAGCAACACAACATACGTCTAATAAACGCCGGTGAGTTTGAGTCGATCTCGGATGTATATAACAAGGCTCTTACATACGTGGACAGTTTTGGTGGTCAGCATTCGGAATACGTCGCTATATGGGATGATGATGATATTTACCTACCGTGGCATTTGTCCAATGCCGTCAAGTGGTTGAATAAAGGTACACATCTTGGTTGTAAGCCAACAGAACAGCTTCAAATAGACAGCAATTTGGAGATGTATCCTAAAATTAACGCAATACGCAATTACTGTGAAGGTTGTATTGTAGTCAAAAAATCCGTTTTAGACCATTATGGATTCGGTAACATGCAAGCGGAAAAGCAACACCCTCATCCTCAATGGACATCCAAATTTGAAATGCTCTGTATAGACCCAGCAGTTGGTATGGGTGACCATAGTTTTGTATATTATTGGGGAGACCCTAACAGAGGTAAACCTTCGTATGTCCATTTGCAATGTACATCTGAGGGAATCACTACTCAAAATAACGATACTGGCTCAGGCCGGCCTTTGTATCCAGGGGCTACGTATTTTGATTTCATCATGGAGAATTTGCATTTGAAAAGGTTTGATCAAGAATTCACAGAAGAAGAAAGAACCGCACTTATTGACAGACTAGACAGTTACGATTGGCGATTCTTCGAAGAAAGGAAACTATTCACATTTTGGGAGGGAGAAAAACCGTATTTCATTGAAAAATGTTTACAGTCTATGGAAAAGAATTCTAATTGCGTCTTCGAAGTGTGGAACACTGAAAAGTTAAAATCAACGTTTGACGATATACCAGAAGAATATGACTCACTATGTGTTGAATTTAAATCAGATTACGCTCGGCAAAGGGTCTTGTACGAGAATGGGGGTATGTGGTTAGACGCTGATATGTTTGTTGTAGGAGACCTGTACGAGTCTATTATGAGCCATACATGGACACATGATCAGGTTCAACCTCTCGAAAATGCGGGGTGTGGTAGCGTTAACATCTGCGCGATGGCATGTAGGCCTAGGTCTCAAGTGTTCAAAAAGGTAATGGAATCTGTAAATGCTGTTATGTCCTTGCATATCGGCTGGGGAGATTTGTTAAACACTCCTACAAAATATGGTATTAAAGAGCTCGGTTATAGAAATTTAGTAAAATATATTGATGAGAATGTAATCTCTCTTCAGTTTGCGCAAAGCCGGCATGGCTCGTTTAGTGACATATACAAATCAGCAACGATCCCGCTAGACGATATTGTACTCGAAGATACAGTTGTAGTAACTCTACATTCGTCTCAAATCCGGCATCATCAAAAAGGTATCATGCCGGAAGACTTTTTACTTCAACGACTAATAGATACTTACCTTGGTACGGATGAGCTTGACATACTATTACGTACATCCAAATCTGAATATAACGGACCTTGTTTTGAAGGAGGGTGGAGCGATTCCCTAAAAGGTTTACGATCACAACAACATCCAGGAGCGTACCACGCCTTCCATGATTACTTTTCTCGTAACAAGTTTGATTTAATTATTGAACTAGGTACAGGGGAGGGGGGCCTGACTGCCTTTTTGGCAACTATTTGTCCTCAAACTCCGATACATACGATTGACCCATTCCCCAGGCACTCTCAAAAGATGTTTGATACATTTAATAATATAAAATTTAAACCTCTTGATTGTTTTAATACCAAGACAATAGAGCATTTGCGGAAGCTAGCTCAAGATAAAAAAACTTGCTGGCTCGTAGACGGTAATTCAAAAAACGCAGAGTTCGGGACTTACTCACCTATAGCTGAAGAAGGGGATGTATTGATGTTGCATGATTTTGCTAGAAACCAAGAGGCATACGATAGAATTTATGGTTCCGGACGGTGGCAGTGGCATGAGTCTGGGTTCGAAAATATTTTAAATTTAAAGGACGTGGAATGGGCAGGAGAAGCTCTCCTGGAAAATTGTGTATGGGGAGTGTATATTAAGAAGTTAGAACAAAATTAATTATATAGACTACAAGTCTAGCGTTTTTTAAGTTGACTCGGGTCCTTGTATAACGTGTCACCAGAATCATAATTTTTACCATCGGTATTAGAAACTTTATATTTGATTAGCTTACCTGGCATGTTGTGCTTGCTCTTTACTTGTTTTGATCCTTTTTCTGGTAAGTCAACCACATCTTCTATTTCACCTTCAGACCCATGATGTTCACAGTCAGGATTAATGTTTTTAATCTTGTCTCCTTTTTTCGCGTCCCGGGCGAGCATCTCCACATACTGTTTGAAAGTTTTGATAGACATATGTATATTTATTGAAAGTAGTTGCTAATGATAGTGTCTAGAATAAATATTGGGGATATGAAAGATACATTATCAACAATCAAGGGCCTAGTTGGTGGAGTCACGACCGTGCTTCTGTCAGTACTCGGCCTTCTCGTAGTAGCGCAAGTAGTTTTTGGCGAAACTGCTAGTATTAACGTCATTGGTAACCTCCAATCTGTAGTAAATGGATTTGTAGGTGAAGGTGCCAGTCTTGCTGGTGTGATCACCTTGCTTTTGGTGGTCGCATTGCTGCAAAAAGGAGGCAAACAAGAGTAGCAAGATCAAGAAGTCTATTGACTAAGCCCTCTTCGGAGGGCTTTTTTTTGGTTACACGGCTTATCTACCAGTTTTTCGCCATCTGAGCTCTCGCTCGGCTCGGTCAGTCAAAGGTGGTCCATCAATATCCCACTCACCACCAGCATACCTCAACAGATGATTTTTTGTCTCCGGTACATGAGCAAGCATCTCGGTTGTTTTGATACCTATGTTGCTCAACAGGTTGAATGACTTACCCATGCTTATCAATCCTCGTGTGAGGTTCTCATCATCTGGTTTTTTATGCAACACTTGCTTGATACGTGTATGTAAAGCTTGTTCTAGCTCCGGCCAGTTGTAATCTTTGTATTTCATCACCAGTCTCAACCACATCATGCTGTCTTGAAACGGGTGTTGTGAGTGTTCAGAGTAACCATCTGCGACCACCATGTCTGTAGAAGCATGATTGGTCATCCACATGTCGATAAGAGCCTTTTCTAGCTCCGGCCAAGAACCGTTCATGTGTTTGACGACATATCCAATCAACATGTGCATGCGGTTTTGAGACTCTTCACTGTCATTAGGACCGTATAGCAGTCGATTTATGTCATCCATCTCACGACCATCGTCCTCGGATCCTTGACGGTCGTTCAATTGTTTGGTCAAGTATGTCAATCGCTTGACGTTTCTTACTATCTCCTGTTGGAATTGCGCGTTGCCCCAGTTGTTGCTGCCAGGTGGGTTGTATTCCTGGTCTGTGAAATATTCCATTGAGTTGCTATCAAACACATCCATCAAAAACACTTCATCCGGCATGCCTTCGTCCGCGCGATATTTTTTTAACTGTTCTATTTGTTCCGGATCCTGGTCCTTGAATATTCTCTTGACCCTGTCTAACACATCATTTAACAACTCCCAGTTAGTCTCTTCATCGAACTCACTACGCGCCACTTGACCGCTCAACTTGGATTGCGCGTCAATAGCAGATTGTCGGAGCAAGGATATGGGTGATGGGCCATGTTTCTTGTAAAAATTTAAATCTGTTGGTAGCTCCAAAGCAGCGAATTCATCCTTCCAGTCAGATTTATCCATAGCAAAATCTTGAGAATCAAAAAATTCAAATGTTTCGCCATCAGGGTACATGGCCACTGCATATTTCTCCTCCGGCTTGAAATCACTACCAGGTGCACGGCCACCGGCCCCAGCGGGTTGTGGTGGCCATACAGCTTGTGCTGTGTTATACTTCTTCCGCTTGGTTATAGCATAAAACAACACAATACCTCGTGCTATGTAACTATCAAATTGGTTGTTATTAGTTGCAGCCGTGCACCATTTTGTTCCTGCACCTAGTTTACAGCTAGCGGCCATCGACTTGGGGCGATACAGAGTAGCATGTTCATTATCAACTAATACATCATATTCTTTTTCAGATAGTTTTGTTTGTTCTTTCCGATCTGACATTCTACCTAGATCGATCAACATCGCTTCAAAATTTTGTAACGCTTCTAGCTTGTCATACCCCATGTCCTTGGATAATCTAGCCCAGCTGAATATATCTTTCGGATTGTATTTTTTCCCCGGAAGACCAAAATAGTCATGATTAGGGTCTATGAGTGGTTCTAATTTTGTGAATTTGTCTATCAACTCTTTGGCTCGTTCTTGAGCTACATGTTCGGGTGCATGATCCATCAAACCGTATGATTGTATCATCTGTTCCCGATTACGACGCGTGTCTTTGACCTCGTTCAGTAATGTTTTTGCATACTCTTTGAATGTTATCACTATAGTATTTATTGTTTGGGTCGATAAATATACATGTGAAATCGTTTAGACAATATGTAGAGGGTGATGAAGCGCCTAAATTCAATCGTTTGAAGCATTATTTACAATATTATAAAAATGTCAGTCCGGAAGGTTTTAAAATTAAAATTGTAGATAACAAAATACAAATTGAACCGTCACGCATCAGGTCTAGTGGTCGGAAGTGAGTTCATCATCACATCTTTACCCTCCAATAACATTTTATATCTCATGAGCTCAGATTGTAACCACTGTATTTCTTGTCTTTGCTTGTCCAATTGATTTTTGAGTTGCTCAATCGACTCTTGCCCTTCCTGATCCACATACTTATTTAGGTTTACTCAGCTGGTAAAAATATGGTGATTCTAAAGAATTTTTCTAATGGTGTTACCGGTTGTACATAGCCTGGTTCATGTCTCAAATGATGAGGTACTATATCCATTGGTATTTTTTCATATTCGGATACGTAGAATTTAATCGCGTCATGGTCATCGTTTCTCACCGCTGTGTCTATTTCATGTAAATACGTCCGGGACCAGCGTTTGTTATCTGCGTCTGTTCTGAGCAACGCTTGTATTTCAGAATCATAGCTAGCTGTACGGTATACATTGGTGTCTCCAGGGGACAACGTGTTACTGTGGTTACATCCAGTGAGAAGTAACACCAGCAACGTGAACCGGGTGATCACTTGGATCCCGGTAACACGCCGGCTTCTACAGCTTGCTTGTAATATCGATCCGGGTCACGATTCCACCGTCGTACCGCGGAGCTGCTCCACAAATATATTTTAGTACCTTTGTATTCTACGCTTGGACTTTTTGGGTTGATGATCCGATCCGGGTACACCGGGCAGAAACGTTGAGGTAACAATTTTACACAACACACCTTGAGTTGCTTTTTTTGTTCGTCAGTGAACAGCTCGCCTAATGATGGGATCGCTTTTATGTAGTAAGCTACATTGTTATCAAACGCTTTCACACAACTCCCGCAACAAAACTCTATTGTCTGTCCAGCGACAACACTGGTCTCGTCCGGGTCGACGGTGTCTCCTTGCATCAACGGGCAAGTGTTACCATATGTATGAGTTGCTACTAGAGTACCGATAAGATATAGTGTATGTTTTATGTTCATATATATATATGATATATTATGTTTATTGTTTTTGCAACAGATATTTCATGAGTTTAAATATACATCATTAAATATTTTCATTACTTTTTTTGGGGTATATTCTTTATACGCATTCCAATCTTTTTGACTTTCTATTTTAGGATTAAAATTTAATAAAATCTTTTTTAAATCATTTTTATTTTTATACCAAATTGCTTTATCTTTTAATAAATGAACATGACCGGGATTACCTATATTTTTACATATAATTGGTTTATTATTAATACTAAATTCACCCATAGACAAACTCATTACTTCTCCATGTTTTTGTGCCCATAAATTAGCATCACAACTATTTATAAATTTAACTTTTTCATTTAAATCTATTATAGTAGGTAAATGAATAATATTTGGCAAACTTTTACAAAATTTATTAAAATTCGCAAATAAAAAATATATATTTGAATTATTTTTTGCTATATCATATACAACATTATGAACGAATGAAATACTAAAACTATCCCGGCCACCATAACCACCAAACACAATTGCTTCTTTTGGAATATTTAATTGTTGACGCATATTTAAATTATGTTTTGGTAAATTTATCATATGAGGAACAACAGGATATTTATTATTATTACCTTTTACCCAAGGAGCTATAGAACTATACACATCACCATGTGGGTGTTTACTGTTAAAAACACAATGAATGCAATTTTTAGCAACTCTACTCAATTGGTTATCGATACCACCACCTTTAATTATATAGATATGATTGATATTGTAATGTGTTAGATATCTATCTACCTCTTCAAACTCTACAACTCCATGTACTGTAAAATGTTTGTTAAATTTTTCAATTACCTGATCATTGTTGTTCACGTGGTGCTGTTTACAATAAAATACATACGATTTATTACCTAATATTTTTTGGTTGTAGTATGCATAATCAAACAAACTAGTAGTTGTACCTCGTTCAGACAACTTATTTTCAAAAAACGCTACGTTCATACTATTTATTCAACATAAATTTTATACGTATTAAATTATGATACGTGTTTGTCCAGTGCGGGTCCTCATCACCATAATAATCGTTTACTACAATAAAGTTTAATGCCACGTTGAGTGAATCTAATGTGATTTCTCCCGGGATCAATTTCATCAATTCCAGGTCCATTATGTCCTTGATCATCAGGTCCGCATATTCAGTCAAGGTTTCCATCGCATCTTCCGCGTCAAACTGAATCAGTTCATCCTCTGCAACAACTAATGATAGCTTACCTATATTACTACCTGGTGGAGCGTGTTCTGGCATTATCGATATCATTATGTATATCCTATTATATAATTTAATTTGCTAGTGTCAAGAGTCAAACATGGATAAAATATACCTTTGCTTTTGACCACCCATCGTTTGTCAGTACCAGTACCGGTAATTTCCACCACTGGACCGATGCGTGTCATGCCAGCGAAACGTATGGTGACTATATCACCTATATTAGGGGGTTTCAATTAGTTGTAACTGCTCAGTATAGCCAAATGGTTTGTAGATGGTGATAGCTTGTATTTATCTAGTTTATCCCGGGAAACCCAAGCGTAATCCACATGTTCATCGCTCAGACGTGGCTTGTGTTTGACCAGCTCAGTGTACCTGTAAACACGTTGTTTGACATTGTCATTTACACTAGTCTGCAATTTGGTCAAGCGATCAGATTCCAATTTGTAACCGGTTTCCTCTCGGACTTCACGGACAGCTGCTTGTGAAAACTTCTCTTCACTCTCCACATGCCCCCCTGGTAACTCCCATTTGAGAGAGCCGTTTTTTTGTAGCAACAGTATCTTGTTGTTGTTTACTATCACTACTTTGCTGACCCGATTTGCATTTTTCATGCTCTCGTACACGAGAACAATTTCATGCGCATCAGACGTGAACATGCTTTACCCGGAGTTTTTCTTGTCCTGTATCTCTTTCCGCCGATCATGCGCCAAATTTTTAAGATCCATAAGAGCTTTACGCGCCCTAGTCGCGGCAGCTTTTACACCTTTTTCTTCAAATTTAGCGTTTTCTTCTAGATAAGCATCAATTGCTTCTAAGATATTTTCATGTGTTTCACTCATATGTTTATTTAGTCTCCAATTATTTAATTTTAAATATTTCTAACAATTTTGATATCACTATAGTGTCATCTGTCATGTCAATTTTTTCTATCACCACCTCTGGGTCATGTTCTACATAATCATCAGGATCCAAATAACCATCGTAATTATAATCACCGTACGGACCATCTTCGTTGTTGAAATTAAACTCCGGTCCTTTGTCTATGTTTATTATGACTTTGGGTGGTGCAAATTTGCTAATGTCTGCGAATATCAACGTGAGCAATTGGTTAGTTTGATGTTCTTCTTTGGATCTTTTGACGAAATCTTCTACGGATTCACGGGTGAATGCTCCTTGTAGTTGTTTGATAGGGTCTGATAAACTGGCATATGCTAACAAGGTGACATACTGACATGCTATACTCGCGCAATCCTTTATAACATAATATGCACTTTTTTTCAAGATTTTCACACCTGTGTCTGGTTTTTCAGCCGCCAGCTTCGCTGGAACTATTAAATTACGTTGCCGGATTCCCGACACATCTAGTATGCTTTGTTCAAATGTATCAATATTCACGTGATTATTTACTCTTTAATTTTCGGAAATAAACTAAATAGTTATATGGACAATAGTAACATAACCGATGTAGAATCTAGAGCCATGGCGCTTTGTGAAGAATTCTGTAGATACGTGGTACTAGACACTGGTAACTTGAGTATTTTAGTCAATGTAGAACATGAATTTTATTTTCCATTATCTATCAGATTGAAGAACTTAGGTTACCAAGAAGTGTTCAAAGCCTGTGTACATCCAAGGAACACTGTAACTAGTACTTTTATATACGTACCTTAAGATTTGACTATCTTTTGTATCAGTTTGGGTACAGGTGTTGTTTGTTTTGTATGATCGCGTACTTGATCAAATGCGATGGTAGTGTCAACTAAATCATCATATACATTTTTACCCAATAGATAACCAGTGAGGATTGGGGTCTTACCTTTGTAAGTTAAATTTATTAGTCCTATAGTGTTCGATTTGTTTATCAATATCATTGAAGGTGTCTTTGAATCGCTGTTGTATAGTTCGAACCATACAACCTGATTAGTCACATTGGAAAGTTGTTTTACTCTTTCCAGTATTACTTCAAAATGTGAGTCCATCACTATATGTTATCTTCTACTTCTAATGTACAAGTCTCGTTCATACCAAACGTTAACATATCATGAAATTGTTCAAACTCTTCATGTGTCATCCATAGTGTACCTATATTGGCGTTTGTATCTGTGATATACATGGTCGCTCGGATTGATTTTGTACCACGTTCCTCAATTACTATTTTCAGATTCATATATGTTTGTAAAATTTTTGTAGTCTGTTTCGCTATCTACATCGATAACTCGTTCGATCGGGTAGTATTTTGTGTTTTTGTTGTACATGTTCCGGCCTAATTTTGGTAACTCACCAGCTCTAAACATGCACATATAATGAGATATCTCAAAACATTCAGGATACTGCTGTCGTTGATACGCTCGATGATTTATTACCAGTTCACCAGTGTCTTGATCCCCCGGGTACATCACCAAGTACGGATGTGTTTTCACTGGTTGTCGACACAGCATACTAGAACATTTTGTTGAGACGAACTTGTTGTACATACCTTGTACATCGTCCCATGTTCTTGTTGGGTATGTTAGATACAACATGACAAATAAGTCAGTAGGTGTAGTCTCTAGACTGTCAATTACTTCTGTGACTGTTGATTTTGTGTCTGATACATCTTGTGATGTTTCTTCGGACCTATTATGCACAGTGAACCCGGCGTCTTCACTCAATGCAGCTATTTGTAGATCGTCTGTAGACACAATCACACGTGATCGGTATTGTACAGGTATTGAATCCGCTGTATGGGTGAATAGTTTCAAATTTTTGCGCACCCAGCCTTTGCTACCGGCTCGAGCCGGTATAATAATATTTTTCAAGCTCATTGTACCTCTATCTGTTTTCAAAAACTCCAGGTGTTGTGGCTTTGTCATCTATATATAAGTCCGCCGGGAATTTCACACCCACTCTCAACCGGTGGTATGGAACCTTCCATTCTTTTAGTTGTTTCATTGTGACTAATTTCATCCTGTACCTTTTCCAATATTTATTCAAACCGGTTGCAGAACTAGCACGAGCGGTGTCTATAATAATAGTATGACCACGTTGATACATTCTTTGAATTACATCTCTTATCACCGGTTCGACAGTTGATTGATAGTATCTCTCGGGTATGGGAAGGGTTTCATCGGTATGGCATATTGTACCATCCAAGTCAAAACATACTGTCATTCTCTGAGTTCGTTTTCTAGACGTTCCATAACGTACGTTATGATACGTTGTTTAGCAACTTCTGACTCCACATTATACACTAATTTTTGCTCATCGAATGTTTTTTTTATACCTCGTATATATGCATCTGTCCATACTATTAAATTTTCATTAGGTTTTACCTCTTGTTCAATAATTTTTTTGACCTCTATACGATCTATTTCCATGTGTATATTTATATATCTGTAGTATAAATCAAGCGGTGTCAAACCTAGGGTGGTATTTGGTAAGTCTAGTAGACCAAATCGGATACTTTAATGATTTTTTAGTTCCGAAACCTCGAGAACCGAACCATGTTTCGTTTGATATACTTATATCCCCTTGATATATTTTGTATAACATGCTTAAACATGACTGATCATGCCGGTGACGTTCACCAGAAAGTGTATGTTGTTCAGAAAATAATATACCGTTTTTATATACTGCTACCTTCAACCATTCGTCACATAAATTGTATGTAAACTCGCTAGGTTTCATTATAGTTGTAGTTGCAGCATGTTGAGGTTTATTTATATATTCGTTCATACGTTGATCTGTTATATTATACTTTTGCTTCAGTGTATTTATACAGTGCATATTAGTCCAGTCCTTTTCAACACACTCGGGCAACTCGAATAATAGCATCTTGCTTGTTGATTCGTCAATTGCATTAATATATTGACTGAACCGGTCAGTTGCAGCCGGTGTATTATTCAACGTACATCCACAATCTATATACATAAGCACATCATTCCGGTCGATTTGTTCAATGGCATGCTTGATAATGTACGGTTTCCATACCCACCATCCACCACCTTTACTCGTTGTTGAAAACCATTTGCTTGGAAATTCCCCCATATAATTAGTTGACAGGTCAGCCTGGGTATAGCACTTGTATGTATCTATATAATTAGTGGCTTCGAACTGTTTAGATATCCAACATGCGCGCTTAGTATACTGGTTAGAGCAATATGTTATAGCGTGTATCATTAACCTCTCAACGTTTTTATTTTCTCCTGCTCACTAGGAGTTATACACTTATCATAGCTACCCATTGCTGATTCTAACTCTCTGATACCACGTACCAGTTTGAACATAGCATGTGGTTCTAACGAGCATTGTTGGTCACTACCCCACATTCCTTTGTCTAAAGTGATGTGCCTCTCTATACAACTAACGCCCATAGCTGTAGTAGCTATTGTGGTTGTTAGTCCATATTCATGACCACTGTAACCTATAGACACACCTTTAAGCTGTGGATCTGTTTTGTATGTATGTATAACATTTAAATTTATTTCATCGACAGGTGTGGGGTAACTGCTGTTACAGTGTAGCAGTGTTATGTTTGATATGTCTGTGTACCTCTTGCAGTTTTTAACAGCAGTTATTATTTGCTCATATGTACACATACCAGTGCTAAGTATTATCTTGTCAAATGTGATGGCGCAGTAGCGTAACAACTCTAAATTCGTCATACTAGCGCTAGCAATTTTCACCCATGGTAGTTTGTATTGTGACAAAAATTCAGCGCTGTCTAAATCCCATGGACTAGCGGACCAGTCTATACCCTTTTCGTGGCAATATGATGAGATTTTGTTATACTCACGTTTACCAAATTCTAGTCTTTTTTTATACTCTATATAGGGCATGTCACCCCATGGTGTGGATCTAGTAACGTTTTTTTGCGCGTCGGGCACACACACATCCGGTGTCCTCTTCTGAAACTTCACCGCATCAAACCCAGCGCAACTAGCTATATCTATCAATCGTTTGGCTATGTCTAGGTCACCATTATGATTTATACCTATCTCACCAATTATATAAACTGATTTGGTCATGTAATTTGGTAGTTGGGAAAGTCACGTTGTTTGTAGTCTTCCCATGACTTGAACGTCTTACCATCATATTTAAACACACGACCACATAGTTCTTCTTCCTCTTCCGCGACAGCAAACACTGCACCATATACCTTTTTCTTTTTAGATACATACGCTTTGGATTTCAATACAATTGGCATATTTATAATATTATACAACATCTTCATGGTACTTTCAACATAATTACTCTCTAGTTCCATGCCTTCATACCGATGTCTCAATTCTATACCAGACTTGTCAAAATTTGTGAGCACTATACTAGGGCGACCACCATTCGTGTAACGTTGCAGCAATTTAGATTTAATTTTGTCATAATCCTTGCTCACAACCACGTATTTGTTTGTTTCCGGGTCCAATTGGTATTCAAAATATTCATGCTCGTCACAAAATTCCGGTGTAAAAAATTCGTTTATAAAATTAACGTCATTATAATCGCGACGAACTTCAAATATTTTGTCGCGACCTTGACTAGCTTTAGTGTCCCATGATTTTCTTTTGAATTCGTCATCACAGTTGTCCCATGCCCGGCCGAACTGCCCTTTGTTCCATCGATCCTCCACATGACGGAGCAAACAGTTACCCAATCTGTACGGGTTACTCATTGCATATTTACCACCTAACACCCCTGAATGGTGTTGCGCGTATTGTATTATACCTTCATCACCTGCGTAACCACATTTGGTCATGATGTAACTATCCCAGTAACTAGCCCAACCTTCGTTTAACACTTTTGTCAACATTTGCGGACGGAAATAGATGCTCTCGTCACGTACCATGGATAATATGTTTTGCTGCCAGCGTTCCATTCGGACATGTTGTAGTATGAACAACAGTATGTCTTTCACTGGTTTCAAAGGATATTTACTGTCTGCGCGAGCTTTTTGTCTCAAATGTGATTTATGCTGCTTCTCTAAAAATTTGGCTGTATTCACATAATGGTCCATGTAATGATTGGTACCTATACGCTTCGGAGTGAATTGTTCTATCGGTGGTGCAAATTCCGTTATTGTAGGTTTGTTATATTGTTGATCCGACCACACAATGTTCGGGTCTATTAAATCATCGACAGACAAACAGGCATCTAAAAATTTAGACACTCGAGATTTACCGTATATATTCATATACTGCCGGATTTTTTGACCATGGTTAGCCATCACATTCATCATGTTTCGGTTGGTGTTACCAAAGTATATATTATTTTTAAAAAAATCAGAATGTGCTAATGCATGAGCGACAACTGTCAAATTGTCCACTATTGGATTGTTTCGCTGCAAATACATGTATGTAGGATCGTTATTCACAACCATTTCATATATCTTACCCATACCACTGTGATACTGGTGGTGTAATGTTTCGTATTGCTGACCAAATGAAAAGTGTGGGTATCTCACGGGGAACCCACCATAGGCTCCTAGTTCCGCAATCTCGTCAGCAGTATATTCTTCAATAACCAGTTCGTATGGGTCCAATCCTTCCTTTTTACATACATCAATGATCTCCGGGATTTGCTTGGCTAGCTCGGTACCTACACCCTGTTGTAATAAATTGCTAGATGTTGTACGTCTCATCGTGAAACCGGTGATAAAAATTCTTGAATTGCGCGTAACACATCATCATGTGAATCGATCGAGCTTGTGGTTATAACACCCTCGTCTAGGACTTTATTGTCTATTTCCTCTTCTATTGATAGCGCGAAATCGGCCCAATCCGTAACACCTTTGACTTCTCCAACCCCTATCAAATTGCATTTGGTTTGCAATTGTTCTAATAACTGTATACATCTCTTAGTGTCATTTGAAAAATTTTCACCATCGGAGAAATAAAAGACATACATGTTCCAATCCTCGGCCGGGTAGGAACTATCTATAATATCCGACGTCAATTCGAAGGCGGAGCTTATCTTGGTACCACCTCCAGCTTCAAAACTGTAAAATTTTTCTTGATCAACTTCTTGAGCCACTACATCGTGTACAATATGTTTTAAATCGACTTGATTGTAAAATTTTCTTATCCATTGTTCCAGATACCAGCATAGTTCTCTTACTAGATCTCTTTTCTCACCATCCATACTCCAGCTTATATCCTGTAAAAAAAATACTACTGCGTTTATGTCCGGTGAGTCAACAACGTTCCATGTTTTATATACCTTGTCTTGTGTTATTGGGTACACATTAGATATATTGTCAGGATTATATAACCCGGTAGACATCACGCGTTTCATTGCATTTTTCAATGTCTTCTTTTTATGTAGCAGACAATTGTTACCAACTCGACTAATACCGTTATATTTGACCTTTTGATTTATTATATCACCTCTCAGTTTAGGTACTAGACGTGGTAATTCTAGTTCATCACCTAGTACATCAATATAGTCTTCGACAGTAACACCTACACCCATTGTATGCTCCGCTTGTTGATCACCAGCTTGACCCTTTCCGGGTTGTTGTGGACCATCACCTACTTCGTCCCCTACATCCACTGGACCGTTACCTACACCACCATCAGATTTACTTTTCCCATGGCGGAATGACGGTAGATCTATAACAGGTATATCTACAACAACCAAGTCTTTCCCATGACGTTTGACTTTTTTACCGGTTTTGATATGATCTTTGACTCGGCTTTTTACTTTGTCTTTGATTAGATCACGATATTCACTGTGATCTTCTCGTATCCGGCGACCGGGCATTACTTGTCTCCTACGTCGTCACCTCGGGCAAATATACTCCCCACATACACGAGAACATCATGAGCACTATCTTCATCATACCCAAAGTCTTTCACCAGTCGTTGCTTGAGTGCGTTGATTTTATCAAGTAACTCCTTGTCTACCACAGTGGCCGTGTCTTGTGCCAGCGCGGATAGTTTGATACTGTCTTTAATATCTTCAAACAACTTCTTTTCTAGGGCTTTATGCAATTGCTCGTTACTATCGTATTTAAATGACTTACCTTTTGCTGCCAGTGAACCCATATAATTCATGATCTCACGACGGAAATCTTCTTTCATATTGGTAGAGACATTTATTTTTTCCTCAATAGATCTCATCATCTTTTCATTAGCCGGTTCATCTTTACCAGTAATGGGGTTGGTCACCTTTTCATCGTTTACAAAAGCAACAACGTTGTCAATATAATTTGTACACAACGTTTTGATGGCCTCTTCACTACTGCTGAGCGCTTGTTGTACCTCTCTTTTCACTATACGGTCATATTCTTTCTCGACTAGTTCCAATCTTTCTAACGCTTCAGCGCGCAGATCCTCGCTGTTGAAACCGGAATAATTTTTGATACCGTCTCGTATTTGCGAGAACAGCATGAAAGGATTGATACTTTTTTTACCCATCCTAGGGTTCACAATAGCGTTACTAAATTGATTCTGTATGAAACGCGCACTCACACCAGACAACAAACCTTCGTTAGGTGTCTCTTCTAACATCTCCTTGACATGTTCTTCTGTGAAACCATGTACACCAACTCCGTTGTACAATTTTGCTTTTTGGATTATACTCATGTCATTCTTGACCGGTTTTTCTAGACGTGACACTACTGCATACAGCGCAGCAAGATATGTAGTATGTGGTGCGATGTGTTTGTGTACCGTGTGTTGATTGTAGAAATAATCGTATATTTTTTTCTCATCATTTATTTTCAGTAAGTACGGTACATCTATTTTTATGGTTCTGTCACGTAGAGCCTCCATGAACTTATTGTTTTTCAGCTTGTCATATTCTGCGTTGTTGGTGTGACCTATAATCACTTCATCTATCGGTACTTGATTGAATCGTTTAGGCTTGACTCGATGCTCTTGCGTGGCTCCCAAGAGGTCGTACAAAAACTCTGTTTGCAATTTGAGGATCTCTTGAAACTCAACCATGCCTCTGTTTGATATCAAAAATTCACCATCAAAGTCAAAAGCACGTGGGTCACTCTCACTACCATATTGAGCTAGCTTTCTGTAGTTTATGTCGCCTGTTAATTCAGTAGCATCTTGACTCTTTTCATCTTTCGGTTGAAATGTTCCTATACCTACTCTTGATTTTTCAGACAATATAACACGTCTCACTTTGACGTGTGATAGTACTTTGTTAAAATCACCGTTATATTTTTTCAGCAACTTATCTCTGTAAAACTCGGACACTGGTGACAAATTGCCATCTAGTTTGATTCTATAATCATCGTTGGCTAGTGAATTGTTGATACGTTCAACAATGTTCTTCCTAGCGGCTTCCGGTAACAATTTCAATGGCTCTTCATTCATGGGGCATGGAACTTCAACTGGTGTACCATTATCATCTTCCACACACCAGGTGAATGAATACAATGGATCGGTGATTGAATATTGTTCTAATCCCTTTTTCAATGTGGTTACTATCGTCGATTTGCTACTACCTACTGGACCGTGCAGCAATATGATTCTGCGCTCTGGTCCATAGTGATACGCAGCGGATCTCAATACATCTACAAGTTCCATCAACGGTTCTTCCAAACCGTAAATACTTATGTCACCATCCTTACCGCTAGCGAAAAATTTATATTTTGTATATGTTTGTTTACAGTAATTGACTTCCTCTGTACCATGGGACATTACCATGTCATACATACGCTGATATGAGTTCCTAGTTACTTTTGGAGTTTCATTCACTATGTCCAGGTATTCGTCAAAAGTACCAGTCCAATTCAAGGCACCATAATCAGTTTCTGATGCAGTAGATGTTAATAGGTCGGATAAATTATAAATGTCTTGTTGGCTCATATAATATATATAGTTTATTTTTCATGTGATATCAACACCTTTATAGCGTGTAATATGTAGTTTCAAATAAAATTTCTGTTATGATTTGTTCATCAGACAGTGCCGTTTCATGATGATTTATAGTAGCGGAACCTAACTGTTTGTCTTGTATGTTCAACTCTCTAATCAATTGATTTTTAAATTTTAAACGATATGTACTGCTGTTTTCGTCATATTTTATCGTGATTGTATCTTCAGACTTTCCAGACATGGAGGCGATATTGTTGAATTTGTCGGTGTATTTTTCTCTTACCAACCGGCTGTTCAACGTGTAACCGGGGTGGTGATAATGTCTACGATGCAAGGCTACTAAAGTGTCTACACATTCTTTTACATCTCCTTTACGAAACAGTTCAGCCACTGTCATTATATCACAGGTATAGACACTTGGTTGTTACATGTTCGATCCATTTGTATTTCCCCTACCTCTAGTAGGTCGTCAATGAATGATTTCATCCATGTATATGTTGTGCTAGACTGTCCAGATAGCAAGGTTTCCCGGTCATCCCAGGGTAGTGATTCGTTGTATTTAAATTTACTAAATGGGCATTTCAAATGTGGGTAATGTGCGAAATCCCATCCATAGTGTACTACTGTGTTGGTTGGTGGTTCTTCATGCCAGGTCCATACATCTGACCGCCATTGCAAATCTTGTATGAGAGTGCAGTCCATTCCACAATGCGCCATCGCTAGTGATGGTGCCACCATGTCAGTCTCGTGGCGAGCGCCTTGAGGTAGTGCTAATTCTCCCAACGTCATGAGCAATTGGTTGTAATTCACAATGCTGTTTAAAAACTTACCCTTCTTCAATTGATCGGTAACAAATTTAAATATTATGGCTCCACCTACCCATTTTTCTCTGCTTGATGGTGGAACTTTGCATAGTTTCATTATGTCATCCAAGTCGAAGCCTACAGTGTTCATATGCACCTCTTTATCTGTCACTTCAAATGCCCGGTAACGGTTGTTTATCCAGTTGTCCGTCGCGCAGTTACCTGGTGGTAACTCTGGTATTGTACCACTGAACCATAAATCTTGTTCTAACAGTAGCACTTCATCGAAGTCGTCTAACCAACCGGCATTTGCAGCTTCACATAAACTCAACCATTTATTGATACCGGGATATTGTTTAGGGTACCACGAACCATCGTCTTTGAACCGGTAATACCAGTTTTTCCTTCCCCAGTTTTGAACACAATGGAAACGTGCAGGTGAGTAACACGATATCATGCCGCTCATGTACGGTGACACACTATACTCGTTGTTCTTGTTATGATACGCTGGGTCAGCAAATAACACCACTATATCATCACGTGACACCTGAGCTCTCTTAGTGAGTGACTGTATCAACAGTTCTGTCTGCCACAACAGATACTTTTTGTCTTCACAAAAAACTACATAACCAGTACGTGTCATTTTCTAAACCCGGAACGTAAAGTAAATAGATTTTTTTTACCAGTGTTCTGTATGGATGTTATATCTTCGAGGTTGTTTGTATGTTTGTAATATGCATACTTGTGCAGGTCCCGGATGTCCTTGTCGCTGGATAAAACAATGGTTCTAGATTGGTTAGACCATTTGTTTTTTATGGTTACTATGAATTTTTTGTTCGATGAGTATCGGTTCATACACTAATATATAGTGTATGTTATTGTATATTTCAACTATGTCTGTTGATAAATTGGTTCAGGCTTGTGAAATTGTCTAGTTTGGGTATACTCAATGGCACTGGCATGCCGGATTTTTGTTCTCTAACATATTGTGGTAACACCTCTTTTAATTCCGGGTCATCACTTATCCGGTTACGAGCTTTTTTCAAACCACCTTCAAATACATTCCGGAATCGTTCCGGGGTCTCTGGTTTCACACCTTTGGTTGTTAAGTTACCTTTTGGGTACTCAATAGGTATACCCTCTGTTGCTAGTTCTATCAAATCCATATAATACCCGTATTCTGGTAAACTAAATTGGCTACCTTGTTGTGATGGGTCTCGTTCGATCATTTTCCCAGATTGAGACGGTACTTCAAAATTCATCTGAGAAAGCACCTCCACTGCTGTTTGGGCGAGTTGTTTTTTTGTAAACGGTGTACCAGCATCCGCCGCGGCCTCTGCTTGGTCCGCCACCACAGCAGTTGCATCACCTATTTTGTTTTTCTTGATCGCTTGCTCTTGTCTGAACGCGGTATCAGACATGTCCTGTTCCATCATCCGCTCCCGGCGGCGCGTCACATGTGGCTGGACTGGTTGCAAAGGACCGGTACGTAATATACTAGCTTCATCACTCATAACATTATTTATGAGCTCCAGTTATGTTTAACTACTGTTTTTGTGTTTTACAGTGCTCTATTTTAGGGTCTATCAAATTCTGTGGTAGTAAATGTTCGTGTGACGCTCTGGTTGGATTTATATCTATGCCACCCCTTCTCGCATACAAGCATGTAACACACAATTCGTCCGGTGATAGTAATGTGGACAATCTCTTGTAAATTGTCTCGCATATTTCTTCATGGAAATGACATTCATTTCTAAACGAAACAATGTACTCCAACATACTTTCATATGTAACGTGTTTGTTACCTAGTATGTAAACAAATACATCTCCCCAGTCAGGTTGGCTAGTCACACGGCAATTGCTCTTCAACAATCCAGATTTAAATACTTGTACACTCTGTGTCACATTATGACTCTTCAATATTCCCGGGGTTTCCTCGTATATAGTGAAGTCGCTATCGTCAATCGTATCTCCTGGTACCAGGTCATACTCTAAACTACTGTAATGATACATTTCACCAAACACTGGTTCTGGGTTGGTCCTATTATTGTCATCAATAAACTCAGCTTGTACAGTGGTTTGTAGCAATTCACCCAAATCCCGTCTAACCGCATTCACTAGATTTGTTATTGACTGTTGTCTAGTGTCTCCGCAGTTGAACATATTGAATGAGTTCAAATACAGTTTGATGCTTTTGCTCTCTACTATGTATTTACTATCACAAGGATATACTATTTTCAATACTCCAGTCACCGGGAGACCCTTTGTAGTCAGAGTACTTACTTCGTACGCGTTCCATGTGTCGTAACCTACAAAAGGTAGGTTGTCATCGTGTATATCCAAGTGTTGCCTATTGTTGATCCTTGGTTCTCTGACCAGTATAGTAGGGTCATATTGATCTGGGTAATCAACAGTTTGTCCCAGCACTTTGCTAATATGTGAATTATCTAGTTGTGTCATGATTTTTTAAAGTGTTTGTAATGGTTTTGTATCTTTGATCAACTGTGCCTGATAATGTTACAGTCTTGTCTCTAGCTATAGTGTTACACTCGTAATATTCGTTGTATAGCCGTATTATACCCTCCCTAAATTCTTTGTTCACGCTCCTCTGACCATCGTTTACTAATGGTACATCTGCTGGGTTTGTATAAAATATAATGTCTAGTTTAGGTAATAATGCGTTGTGTAAGTTGACAGCATATTCATATACCCATTTGTCTACTTTGCCTTCATTATACAACCATTCAGTATATATCAAGCCATCTACTATGCACCGATCTAAAACCGTGCAACCGCGCATGATATGATTGTTTATATGCTCTGATAATATCAATAGCTGAGTTATATTGTCACCAGAGTCATTTATATTCACTCCTTGCCGGGCAACTTTACGTGTAACTTCTTTGATGAATGAACATTTTCTAAATTTTACATCACTCACCATACGTTCTAATAGTGTACTCTTACCAGTACTTTGCGCACCTGTGAAACTAATTAACATTGTATATATTATAAACTAATCACTAGGGAATTTCCACTTATCATTTAAACCATCCCCTAAATGTTCATCATCATTGTGGTTTGCTTCTGTCCACATGGCGCATAGCATGTTCCATACTACAGCTGCTGCATGATCTTCTCCATCATCACCACGCCACCATGCATCCAGATGTCTATGCGCGCAATCGTAATATACACTCAACGGCATGCCTCTCATCCAGTTGTTCTCCCCATATTTTTTTGCACCGTCTAGGTAACGCTTCATTACACGTTTTAATTCCTGTTGTGGTACTAAACTCATTCGAAGTTTACCTTCTCCTGTGTCACGTTGCGCACCGGTGGTGAATTGTCTATTCTCGGGAGTCTGTTGATTTTGGTTGCTCATCTGTATTGTAAATTTGATATTTCTTATTATATGTAGCCATGCCACATATTGCCGCTGCACATACCGGTAATATTGCGAGATAACTTCCAGCTGTAGCATACAGTATCGCTATGTACATGTTTAACGGTACACACAGTACCATCAATTTTCCTCGATTGTTAAGATGTCTCCACGGTACCATCTTCTTGTAATTCCCATTCAACCAAAGTGTCATTGTCCGGATCATATTTTATGACTCGGTCATCATACATTCCGAACTGTTCCACATTGTAATATAGTGGTTTCAAATATTCTAAATCTTTCACTCGATCACCAGTGTATGGATGTTTTACTTGCATCTCTATATCGCATATCGACCCGGTTGAGGTGTAATACACTTCCCTTATGTGTATTTTACCGTCTGGGGTTTTTATTGGTTTTAACTTAAAGGTTTGATTCATCATATAATTCTCTTTCGAAAAAATCTACCCACATTGACCCGGCCATTTCATGCAATACATCTGTCAATGTATGTACGGACATGTATGTGTTGAACACGCTCCGGGTCATGATAATATCACCGGCATCTACTTCAGCAATGGCTCGATGTAACACACAGCCAACATATTGTGGCGAGTTTAGCATTTCAAATACCCTTTGCTGCGGGTCCTTACCTTTGAGCTCTGGATATTTGGTTATCAACCCAGGGTGCAAATTGTATATATCATATTCTTCGCAGATTTCACCGGGAATAATTCTCATCCATCCATGCAGCGTGACTATTGGATTCTCACCGACAGTGTCGAATACAGTTCGGTAATCAACTGCTGATGGTTTAGATGCTGTCCGGAGTGAATGTTTGACATGTATGAGTGATCGATCGTTGTTTGTTACTACCAGGTCCGGAAGGGCTCCTAATTTTTTAGATACATTTACTATTTCAGACCCAGTATGACTGTACAAGGCTATCCATGGACGGTCACGTGTCATCTTCTTAAAATTTTCTTAAACATTTTCAAATTATACTCTAAAAGTTCCATTTGGTCGTCATTCAAGTTTGCTTCTAACATATCCGCTAATTTTTGCGATGGTTTCTCATTCAATCCCCATTCATCATTGTATTTTAAATCGAACATAGATGCAACTATCGGGTTTGATGTGTCACAGCTTCTGATGTTGTGTATGTTGTTGTCTACATAGTATGTGAATTCTCTAGCCAAACTACAACCTAGTAAATGTACTGGCTTTGCCCAGTTCCATCGATTTTCATTTATTAAATCTTGTATAAATTTTTTACGACCATTCATGTACCTTTCTAGTTTAGTGTTACCCACTCCGGTGGATAAATAGTATGAATAGTCAAAGCTTATAGCAACAATATCTGCATACTCGCTCATGAAACTGTAACATCTAACTAGATCATCATATGTCTTACCTTGAACCACTCCCATCTTTATACCTGGTAAACTCGTGTATTCACCAGTGAATGTATAAAATTGTGTAATTGTCTCCTTACCATCCTCTAATGTGTCCGGAACGATATACACATTAGGTTGCAGCTGTTCTATCCATTTGCTGTAACTTTTAGGTTCGAAGCTGGTACCTAGTTCGAATATACTGTTGTCTAGATACACACATTTGTCATGAACATCTTTTGCATTTTTGAAGAAATTATAATATTCCGGGTATTGTTCGAACAGATGTACTAATGCGTAACAATAGTCGTTGTATTCTAATGATTTATCTAAAAGGCTTAACGGGCTCTCATGAGAAACTTCAATTTTCATATAACATATTATATAATGTAGAAGCTGCATTATCAACATATAAATATACATATATGAGCGTTGGATATATATGTGACCCGTATGATAGTATAACATTGATCTTATCAAAGTTTTGGACACCTATCGGAGTCACATCAGCTCGGGAGAGTGTACATAAAATAGTCCGAGACCAAGGTAAATCTAGGACTCAATGTTCTGTGTTTGTTATAGATAGTCATAGTAACATTAAAAACTGGGATCAATGGGTCGAATCATCACCGGGGGAGTTATATAACAATCAACCGTATGTCCGAACGAACAAGTCTAAATATCCTGTACCGACTATTTTATTGACTACATCTAAGTGGAGTTATAATTGTAAAATCAAGCCTACAGTCAAATACATGTACAAACGTTATTCCGGTCGTTGCCAGATATGCGGTAATAAGAAACCAATATGTGACATGAGTGTGGAGCATATATTACCTAAAAGCTTACACGGTACAAACGATGATTTTAATTTGACTCTCACATGTAAGCCTTGTAATAACACACGTGGTAATATATATCCATTCAAAGACGTGGCCGGAAACGAGCTAGCACCAATAAAACCGCTTCCCTATCTCCATGTGTTTAAACACTACAGGGAGGAATGGGAACCATTTTTTGTTAAAAAAATATGACGTTGAAAAATACAGATAGTTACATTAGTATTAATATATATGATGTATAATTTTACACCTCGCGCTAGCGATTTATTAGCGGCAGCTCAAATCACAGCCAAGAAATATAACCATGGTGAGATCAACACATTACATCTGTTGTATGCTACACTAAACACACAAGGCAGTTACATATGTGACATACTAGCAAACGAACAGCGGGTGGATGTATCGCGGTTAATCGAGCGTTTGGATCATTACCTAGACAATTTAGACATCAAAAAAGTGGATCCTAAACTAGAAGCTAAAATAAAGATCCCCGCTTCTGATGATGTTGACAAGGTGTTGCAAATCGCCAGGAACATTAGTATCAAAATGGACCATTCATTTATAGGTACCGAGCATATATTTCTAGGGGTTGTATGTCATACAGAATGCCCAGCTTTTAATTTTCTATATGAACATAGTGTAGATCTTCCGGAATTAGCACAAAGCCTACGGGCTTATTTAAATCCACAAATCGAAAACGGGGGTACAAAAAACGAAGAGCAAAATGTTGGTACCGGAGGGGAAGAAACAACTGTGGCACCAGGTGAAGCTTTGCGTATGTTCAGCAGCAACATGACAGAACTTGCCAAACAAGGGGAGCTAGATCCTGTGATTGGTAGAGACTCGGAAATTGAACGCGTTATGCAAGTTCTAGTCCGCCGGCAAAAGAACAACCCGGTGCTAGTAGGTGAACCGGGAGTGGGGAAGACTGCTGTTGTAGAAGGTTTGTGCAATTTGATTGCCTCCGATCTAGTACCGGTACAATTGAAAGACAAAAACATATACAATCTAGATTTGTCTTTGATGGTGGCTGGTACAAAATTCCGCGGACAGTTTGAAGAGCGTATGAAACAGGTCATGGATGATTTACTCAATATTGACAACGCTATTGTGTTTATTGATGAGATCCATATGTTAGTTGGAGCTGGTAACGCGGACGGTGCTATGGATGCCGCCAATATTTTAAAACCTGCGTTAAGTAGAGGTGGTATTTGCTGTATCGGTACAACTACATTTGATGAATACAGAGAGTTTATAGAAAGTGATGGTGCTCTTGAGCGTAGATTTCAAAAAATTGTTGTAGATGAACCGGAATATGATATGGTTATAGACATACTAGATGGGTTGAAATATAAATATGAAGACTTTCATAGTGTAGAGTTCACACCGGATGCGATAGAAGCGGCTGTTAGTTTGAGTGAACGGTACATATCAGATAGATTTTTTCCAGACAAAGCGATAGATGTACTAGATGAATGTGCAGCTCGTGTCAAATTAGCTAAGGGTAAGATACCCAAGTCGGTATTGTCTATAGATGAAAAAATTCAGGACAGCGTACAGTTGATTCATGAGTTTCTAGATAAAGATGATTATATCGCAGCTGCAACATACAGAGAAGCGGAGAAGCGATTACGTAAGAAAAAATACAATGCATTAGAACGGGTGAAAAATAATCAGAAAACCACTACCATAACAGAAGAAGATATACGTAAAACAGTAAGCAACTGGTGCGGGGTCCCGTTGCAGCATTTGAAACGTAGCGAGAGTAAAAAGCTGCTGTCGCTAGAAAGAACCATTAATAAAAAGGTGATAGGGCAACAGCAAGCAGTAAATTTAATTTGCGACAGTGTGATACGTGGTCGTACTGATGTCAATGAACCGGGTAAACCTGTTGGGTCATTCTTGTTGATGGGACCTACAGGTGTGGGTAAAACATATCTAGCCAAACAACTAGCGGAACATATATACGGGGACATGGATAATATGATTCGTGTGGACATGAGCGAATTAATGGAATCACATTCTGTCAGCAAATTGATTGGCAGTCCTCCGGGTTATGTTGGTTACGGTGAGGGTGGGCAACTTACCGAGCAAATACGGTACAATCCATACAGTGTTGTATTGTTTGATGAGATAGAAAAAGCACATCCGGATGTGATGCAGTTGTTGTTGCAATTGTTAGATGAGGGGCAGTTGACTGATAGCCGAGGAGTGACTATTAATTTTAGAAATTGTATCATTTTAATGACGTCTAATATCGGTGCGGATCGGATGCAGAAAAATCATGTAGTAGGGTTTGGTTCTAATGAACAGGATAATTTAGACAATGTGAAGAAACAATTGCAGCAATATCTACGTCCGGAATTTTTAAACCGGTTGGATGAAATTGTAATGTTTAACAGTCTCACATTGGATGTATGTAAAAAGATTTTGAATAGTGAGTTGAAAAAATTTATAACCCGTATGAATATGAAACAGATCAACTTAGAAATCACCAGGCCGGTGAGGAATATGTTAGTTGATCGAGGGTTTGATAGCAAATTCGGGGCCAGGCCGTTGAGACGTGCTATACAAACACATATACAGACTCCACTCGCTAAATACATTTTAAAAAATGAGCGGACAACTGATGTAGTAATCAAGCTACATGACGACGAGATTGTAATTGAACAAAAAGAAACACCGGTCGGTTAAGACCGGTGTTAAATTTTTTAGAGCGTGTGTATCATTTCAACGCTCTAGGCGCTCTCGTATCAGAGGTGTCCTGTTGACAAACCACCCTTGAGCCCACCGACTAGTACTACATGGTAGTACAACTCAGCACCAAAAATGTTGTCTACAACACCGTAACGGGTGAGTAGTCCAACACGTGGACTGAAGTCGTTAGGGCCAATAGTGCGTTGAACCATCACAGGGATGTAAGGGCAGTATATGATACCAGTATCATAAAACTCTGGTCCCTTGTATCCTAAGAGTGCGTACTCGACTTGATTGGAACGTAAACCTTGTTCCTTTTGAGCCTCAGTACGGGTGTCTCTGTAAACGTTGAACCTTCCGCCTAGGTTACCTACCTTAGCAACGCCAACAGGTTGTGTGTTGACGGAACCATTGACAGGCATCCATGTAAACTCAGGAAGCATCTCTAGTATCGCGCAAACGGACGGGCTAGCAACAATAAAGTTTGCTGCACCACGACGGTTGCGGATCGCTATACGATTTGCTTCAACGATGAGTTTTGCGTAAAGGTCACGGTTACGTTCTGCCATCCAACGTCCATCAGCGGTTTCAGCAAACCATGCACTGTAGCCTTTGCCGATTCCTCCTTGAAGTGCTGTTTGGATCATACGAACAATCATCTCACGATCGATTTCGGCTTGAAGCTCGTAGCTCATCGCGTTGGTGAGCTCAGTATCAATGTCGATACCGTTCATGTTCTTCAAGTCTTGTTCGAGTTCCACACTCCAGTTGGCAGCAAGCCTACGTGTTCCGGCTTCAACAGCTGTTTTCTCGAAACTGACCTCGATTGTAGGAATGTTACTTCCTAATTCGAATTCACCCAAGAGAGCTGCTACACCAGCGTCCTGATTCAATGCGTCCCAATTGACGGTACCTTTCCCGGGGCTGAGCCCGAATGTACCAGAAGTTTGGGAGATATCTGAACCTTGAAGAGCCGCGCTGCTCTTACCAGTGAAGCGGGTATCAAGATATTGATATCCAAGTTCACCAGCGACTGGGCTACCATTGAGGTTGCCCGGAACATTACGACCACCAGGACCGGCATTTCCGGCCGCGGCACTGTACGCGTCTGTACCTGCAGGACCTGACACTCCGGATCCAAGACTTCCGTCTTTACCGTTGTTGTTAGTCTCTCCAAGCATTGTGTCGCTGTACTTGTAACGCAAAGCAAAAGCGAGCCCTACAGGACCGCTCATTGGCTGAACACCTACTAATTCATTAGTCAACAACTCTGGGAATGTACGACGAATCATCGGGATGAGGATCTTTGGCAGACGTGCGTCACCTTGTGCATAAGCAGTGTCCCCAGAACCTGGGAAGACTCCACCTTGTGCACCGGCACCAGCGGAAGGACCGCCGAATACTGCACCAGTTCCACCTGCTACATTGGCCTCATTCAAACACCAAGACTCTTGGTTTTCCAAAAGCATGGCTGTGTTGAGACGTGTATGATCATCTTCAATAGGTGCTACATTTGCTGAGTTGTAGTCGAGTACTGGACCCCACTTCTCGAGCAACACCCTTGCGCGACTTTCATCGATATAAGCTTGAGTTGGTTTAATAACTTTTGACATATTATGTTTTCTCCTTGACCTTGTTACTCAGGTATCGCTACCTCATCATCGTATAAAATTAATACTTACCAAGTTCCCCCATGTACGTGTTGAACATCGGGTCATTAGCAGTATCATCTAAATTGCTAGCACTCTCTTGTATTGGTGCTTGTTCTGGTTGTTTGTTCTCAACTATAACATCTACATTCTTTTTACTGACTGCTCGAGACTGTTTAGCTTGTTCTCTCAAACTGTTTCTAGCATTTATATCGTCTTTTTCAAATAACTGCAGCGTGTAATCAAAGTTTTCCGTGATGAACTCCGCGGACTTCCCATCTAACACTCGGCGTACATATTCTTTTTTACGCTCCGGTAAACCAACAGACTTTCTTTCTAATATTAACTCTGCTTGAGCACGGTCTAAATTTTCTTTGAGTAATTTGTTTTCTTTAGCTTTTTTCCGAGCGATCGCAGTAGACTCGTCTATTTGATGCTTACCGTCCGCGATTGCGTTTGCAATTGATTGTTTACCCAACACACCGTCAACTGCTAGTACCTGACGCAACTCACCGAGCACACTACGAGCGCGTTTGTTGTTCACAGCTTCCTGTATATGTTCCATAGGTAATGACTTTTCTACATACAATTCTAAATAGTTACTTATGTTGTCTATAAGACTTTCTTTCAATTCAACTGCTTCTTCGTTCAAAGCCGTTTTATACTTGTTGACTATAAGTTGTAATTTTTGAGCGTGGTTGGTGTCAATAGCTTCAACTAGTTGCTCTAATTTGTTACAATGGTCGTTATCAATAGCTTCAAGTAGCTTTTCTAGCTTTCCAGCGTACTGGTCGTCCTGTTCAACTAAAGCTTTTTCTACATGCAGGTCAACTCGCTCTTGTACTGCAGAGTCAAAAGCTTCTTGGATTTGAGACAGGCTGTCTTCACTCAAGATATCCTTGGTGACCTCTTTTAACATCTCTTGGAATTTTTGGTTTTCAGTGCTCATATCAATTAAAAAGGGGTTTTGTAGCGGCTAATCTAATTTTTTTCCGGATCTTTTCGAAAACAACATTTTTTAAACAGCGATTAGCATTAGCATAATCTTGTTCATTTAAGTTTTTGATAAAATTTACAATGTGTGTTCTTTCTTTGCTACGTGGTTTCATTGTCATTACTAATTATTTAGTCAATCACTTGGTTAATTCTATTTAAAAACATACAAATTTGTTCTTTTAAATATGTATCTAGATCTTTTTTTGGTAAATTTTTTATACCAGCTTCAAAATCTTCGTAAGTTTCACTGAAACCTCCATCCTGTGTGAGCACGTAATTTTTACTTTCTAGTATACCATTCACAAAAGCTTTTGGAAAGCTAGGATCTGCTACACAATCTACTGCCACTAGTCTCATTTCTTTAACATAATTAGCGTCTTCCTTTTCTTCCAATTGGCCTAACGCGCGGCTACTCATGCCAAGTTTCACACCATCCATTATCAAGCTTCTCATGATTTGTCCACATGGTGTACCCAACACTTTAGATTTTCCGAAAAATATATTACCGTTTTGTTTGAGCTCAGTAACCATATGACATGCCTTTTCTGGATTCACTTCCGCGCTTGTGGGGTGGTTTAGCTCCCCTAACGATCTTTTTTCATTGACCATCTCTTTTATGTACCGGTTCACTTCAGTACACATCTCCCGTTCTTCGTATATTCGACCGTTTCGGTTCTTTTCTCCAAATTGCATATACGGGCCAGAGACGTACAAATTGCTTTCTGATTTGTCGTTTTGCTCCTCGAGAATGTATTCAAACTCGTGCATGTCAGGTTTTTCCACTAGTAACTTAAATGCCATAATACGAGTATTTAGTCCGAGAACGGAAAATACTACTACCTTTTGTTACTAGGAATGGCGTAAAAACCTATAACCATGAACATTAAATCAACAAAACTTGCTAATAACAAACCACCGGTTAGGTTGAATGTCACCCATTGTGTATCACCAAAAAACCAGCTCAAAATACCACCGCTGGGGTCTGCTGGTTTTACAATTTGGTATGTTATATCAGGATTCAACGCGTAAAATATCATTAAATAACAGTAGGTGAATGTGAGTGCTAAGAACAATATTCTCCGAGTAGTTTTTACAAACGGGTCGCTTCTTGTTTCTTTTTGACTCTCTGCTATCATCTTGAGTATATTTTCATCCCGCGCGGCCATTAATGTTCTATCAACTTTACGTTGTTCAATCCACGCGCTTATTAAGTTGGCACCTATTTTGATACCAGCCCCTATAATTGTGTTTAATACACTCCCAAACATGTAATTATTTAGTCTTGTTAATTAAGTTCGATATTTTATCACGAACAATTTCTATTGAATAGTCTAGAAAAGATAGTATTAGAGGTGCGAAACATATCAGCATGATTATTGTACCAATTATTAACATAATATCATTTGTCAGGTCATATGTACCAGGATTGACGCTGTTTCGAGGTAAAGTCGTTTCGACATTAGTTACAAATGGTACGGTAGGTTCAACAGTAGCGTTGGATACCGATGCGGATTTATGATGTTTCACGACTGAAGACAAGCATCCGGTCAAAAGTAAGCATGTTATCATTATATATTTCATATAATTATTTAGTACGCTTGTTGTATAACTCGCGTTCGGTGAGTATCATGAATTGGTAACCGTGCTTGCTACACCATTGTTTCGCAGCAAGCCATTTGCTTTTGTTTTTTGCATATGTGTATTGCTCGTATATCAAAGTACTACGTTTTTTGTTTCCATGTGGTTTGGGTGGTTGTGTTTGCGCGTAAGGTTTGATTTCAACAAGATATTTCTTGATACAACCATTTTGTTTCATGGACACAGTGTTGTCAACTATGTATCGGCGAGGTTTACCGTTACCTATACGATATGGTATCACTACATTTTCACTGTTCCATTCTACAACGTTTGGATTCAGGTCACACCATCTAAAAAATTTTAACTCCCAACTACTTCTGTATTTAGGATAATGCTTACCGGTATATTTTTTGTTTATAGGGCGGTACACCCCTTGTTTGTATCTCTCGTCTTTATGATGCATCAGTTAACAATCGAGCATGCCAGTGCAAATGGTCAGGTATTTTCCTCTGTATCTTGTCTATGTAGAAAGGTTTATCGTTGTAAAACTTTTCAGCGATTTGCTCCAGTTTGGTCCTCATGTTCAATCTAATCTGATTCACAACAAGGTCACTAGCAGTTGGTGGTATATGCTCTCTAGACACAGCCATGGGTATTTTGCATACAACACAATCCAATATAACGAATGTACCGCATTCATAATACCATTTAGTTTTTTTAACTAGATTACACAAGTCACAATTTGTATTGTACAACATTATGCAACAAAAAACTGCGGTGGTGGGGAGTCACCTAAACCGGGGGCAACTTCGTACAACTCTTTTTCGAGTTGAGCTTTTTCTTCTTTACCTTCAGATATCAAGCTATCTCCATCTATGTTACCACCACCTACCAGACTTGTTCCCCCGTATTTGCCACGTACTCTACCGACAACCATTTTAGTTAACGCCAGTGCATATTGATACACCCACAAACTTTTGACCAAGTCTCTAACTGGCGCTTCAACATAACATCCCACGATACCGTAATATCTGTTTCTAGGTTCCGGGATGATTTTCATGTACTGTGTCCGATCATTAAACGTTATGCTTGGTTTTGTAACTAATAATTTTTCACGCAATTCCAACCATTCTTTGACTGCATACCAACTCACCAAATCAAAACCATAGTTACCCATTGCGTAACTAAAGTATGTTTGCTGAGCTAATGATTGCTCTAGTGTGAATAGAGTGTTTACTCCTGTATGGCTACCTTGACGGAAACTCCACACATCAATAACTTTCCTATAATCATTTAAATCATAATCATATGATATATTAAACTCACAATTCGCCGCAGTTGTAGCAGTTGTAGCAGTTGTAGCAGTTGTAGCAGTTGTACCGGTAGTTTCAGAGCTATTCGTTCCGCACAATTCGTCAGTGTTAGTTCCGCACAGCTCGTCAGTGTTAGTTCCGCACAGCTCGTCAGTGTTAGTTCCGCACAGCTCGTCAGTGTTAGTTCCGCACAGCTCGTCAGTGTTAGTTCCGCACAGCTCGTCAGTGTTAGTATCTGTTTTACTTTCACAATTCATATTATCATCCAGCTCTCGTTTGCTGGTGTCATAACATGCTGTCAAATCTGGTGTAATTGTGAATAGTCTATCCATCCGGATACCTTTACCAGATTCATACAAATCAGAATCAAACACTAAAAATTCCTCAGTATAACCAGCAAATTTAGCATACATTTCACACGCGATACTAATGTTGTCATACACCGCGTTTGTATGTATCTCTATGTTCACTAGTGGGTAACCTAGCGCGTATGCTATCCTAGTTGCTAATTTATCATAACTAGTGATTCTAGGTGTTAATGCAGTGCTGTAGAAAGCACTTAAAGGTTTGACTGGTTCACCTTGTGAGTCTGTGTAATCTGACATGTAATTATTTATGCAAATTTTGCATATTGTTACATATCGGTAGTATCATAACACGGTACTCTATGTACTATTATCAAGCGACCGGTGGGGGTACCTCTGGTGGTGGGGCATCTACCGGTGGAGATTCTGCTGCATCCATGCCAGTTTCTGCTGGTCCACCAAATGCCGGTGGTGGGGCACCCAAACCACCAGTGTCACCAGCTGGTGGAGCTCCAGGAACGTCAGCTGGTGCATTGGCTTGGTCAAACTGCTCTCTCCAATTAGGTCCACCGGTTTCGATTTGAGTTAGCTCCCAGTTGAGCTCCTTGTCTCTCCGGAGGAACTCACGATTGGCTTTGATCTCTTCATCTGACCACTTTAAATATTTCTTTTGCGCGAATATGTTACTGATGCTCTCATTTTGTGACATTTGAGAAAAATTGTTATATTGCAATTCTAGTATTTGCTGCTGTCTCAGTTCATGGTAGTTACGTGGTGGGTTGAACACTAGTTTGAAGTCTTTTTCTTTCAACTCTAGTTCTTTCCATATACCTCTCATTTTTAAATGAGTTATAAAACCATGGGACAACCCACTAGCAAAGTTTTGTTGTAACCGAATCACAAATCGGGCGAACTTGAGCTCCTCTCGTAACACTTGACTAGGGTCTTCAAGTGTTGATTCCGGATTTAGTCTGTTCACCGGGACCTTGAGAGATTTGTACAATTTTTTCATGAAATACAACAGATCGTCAAGTTCACCTAGATTGGCACCACCTTCTAAGTTGCTAACTTGTGTACCTTCACTACCTTGTCGTTTGGCAAACCAAAAACTATCCAACATTGATTGTGGATTGAACGTCTGAGTTTTACCGTCACCGCTAGATGAATTGTCGTACGTTTTTCTAGACCAATAATTTTGTATAAGTTTACGTAAATATGCCTCGGCTTTCGGTGGGCTCATGTTACCTACATCGACATTGAACACTAGGCGTTCCGGTGCTCTCACTAGACGGTATATGATGATTGCATCTTCCATCAACAACAGCTGCCGGTATGCGCGTCGACAGTTTTCTACAAATGGTAATCTTAACGATTTGTCTTGGTTCCATATACCGCTATGAATATATGTCATTTGGTTTTTATCAAATGGTATAAATTCATACTTGTCTAGGGCACCGGTCTGTGGGTTCAACACCGGTTTTTTCAAAATATAACCTTTGACTATCGTGTTTTGTACATTGTCATACACCGGGTCCATCAATTCAGTAGGTACATTCATTACCCCCAACACCCCCGCATCTTTGTGGTCTTCATGTATCACATGTTCAAAATACACTTCACCATCTACTAATATGTTCCGGAAATGTTCCCACCCCTTTTCCATTAGTTCAAAATTGTCTATGTACTTGTCAAATTCTGCTAACAATGTTGTACGTTCGTTGTTACTATAATCTGTACTATCATCAAATTCTAACCGTATAATCTGACCATTATCATCTTCTACTATACATTCATCGCAAATCTCATCCAAAGCATCTGCAACTTCAGCATAAGCTGCCATGGTCCTGTAGTCACGGATCCTTTTTTCCTTGTCTACATCGATATTAGCATACATGTAGTCGAGATATTTTTTGTCGATGTTGAAACCGCCCATGGGGACATCTTCGCCTACTTTGACTGTGCTTATCGCATGTTTTTGTAACAGTTCGGTGCGTCTAGTACCGGTTTTGAAAAAGTGCTTGTATTTGGGGTTGAGCTCGTCTACATTCTCAATAGTGTTGTTTGCGCTAGTGTAGGGCATTTTTGACTGTATATAACTCATCAATTGCCGGCCGAATGTACTATCATTACCTGTTGCCATATTATTTATTTATTGTATTTGTTTTAAATATCTATCTGTTGTAGGTGAACCATCTGGTCTAGTTGTTCCGTCGTTACTGTCTCTACCACTCACGTACACATCACCATCTGTTTGTGTTCTAATGTAATAATATCCTTGATAAGTTCGGTCATCTTGATCTGTAAATTCATCCCCGGATGTATATGTATATGGTTCTATTGGAACGTCACTAGAGTTGAATGGCCATGTGTTCAACATTACTGGTTGTAATATATCTAGTATTTTTTTCTGTATATCATATATATATTTTATACACCTGTTCAGTACAGAAGTGGTATAATATTCATTGATACCCACACGGAAATCATCCGTCAATTGTATGGTCAATCCTCTATGTTCTTTTTCATTTAAGTATATTTGTTTATCGTATACCAAATCACCGGAGGAAATGTAACTAGCTGACAATCTATAATGTAATAACTCTATCAATTTGGTATGGTTGTTGAGTATTTTTAATAACAATTTATTGTAGCTGAAATCGCTGTTATATTCTCGGTGATTTATACTCTTGATATCGTCAATATCATAAATGTCGTAATTGCGCGACACCAAAGACGAACGATAATTTATACGTTCCTCAAACAACAATATAAAATTTATACCGATACTCAAATCGTTGTAATCTAAAATCCGGGATGTGTTGCTGATGTCCATGAAATCACAATACATGTACATTTGATCATATGTGTAACTACGGTTTATATCAACCACTGTCACAACCTCGTTGTCTGAATTGGTTAAATTTTTTGCAACTACATTAGCGTCTTGACATATACTAATGAATTTAGGTATTGTACGATAAGCGATGGCGGCTGTACTAGGGGTCTGAGCTAGCATTCCTATGTTGTTGTCTAGTAGGTTATACACACCTACATTATAATCCGGTCTAGACTTGAATCGTTTTATCACTCGATTGTTTGTGAGTACATAATACACATTAGGTTCATTTTTGCTAAATTCTAGTTGCATGAAGTGTTCCTTGATATTGTTACCAGGATATCCAGGTTTGAAGTGTAAATGTTTTTCATCTCCAGGACCTAACGACCTAGATTGATTACTGTTGTTTTTATCTAGTATCAATTTACTCAATTGTTTGTATTCTGAATCAAAAATATACAAAAACCCACCAGGTGTTAGTACGTACAACTGTGATTTGTCTATGTCGTAATGTATATCAGATACACCTAAATACTGTTTGGTTGTCCCGGTTGCACCGCGAAAGAACGTGTTTCTTTTAGGTTTTTTATCAACAAAATTCCCATTCCGGTCAAAAATTTTGAATGTATAATCATGCTCATCATACAGTATGATGTTTTCTTGCGCGTCTGTTGTGAAAGCCACTGGACTTATGACGTCATTTTCTGTAGTTTTGGTGTTCAAATCACCCAGTGTGTACAACAGCTCTCGTTTGTTTTTTGTTATTGTGTTGTCTATTTCTATGTTCAAGTAACCGGACATGTTGTACTTGTATACTACTGCCCTGGTACTGTTAGCAGACACATCGGCGATTCCGGAAGACGGGCGTGATACCCCGCTGTCTAGTACATACACATTTTTGTTTATATCTGTTTTTACTTTGGTTATATTTGTGAAGTTGAGTGTGTTTACATTGTTTGGTATGTCAATTATTTTTTCGTATCGATCTAGCACCACCCAGCCTTGGCTCCCGTTGATTTCACCCGTGAAACTGTCGGTGTTGACTGTGTTATTCACCGGGGTACGTGACATCCTCACCACTGTGAGTGTGGTTTGATCCGCTAAAAAACCATATTGAAAGCTTTCAGAACCAGTACCTAATGTTTCAGAATCTAGCATGCTGTTGTCACGGATCCATACACCAGTGGTTAGTTGATTCAAACTCTCCCCATTGCGTAATACATCTAATGTTTTTTGATCTTCATCATGTGTCAAATATCCTATGTTTTTCAACACCGGGGCTTGGGCAGGTATCAGTGTTTGGTTTTGTATGAAAATCGGTTCGTTCAAAGTGTTCGCCGTGTAATAACCGCGGTAATTGCCTGGTAATGCATTACTGGCGATGGTGGCTCTGCTGTTCAAATACAAAAAATTTTGTTGTATCTTGTCGACAATTGTATGAACACTGGTGCTAGTGGCCAGTTCGTTTGGTACTATCGCCAATTCGTCTAGTTTGTACGGTAGCTCCAACATGTCGTTGATAGCACGATCAAACAACATGCCCTGTGAAGAGATTGCTGTTTCTACCTTGGTGTAACCATCAACAACCTGTGGGTTGCTGTACAACGCTTGTAACTGCTCGACCGTGGTTGGTGGATAAATGTATCTTTGCTGTGGCATACACCATTATTTATCTACAGTCAATTGTTCAATAGTGTTTTGTAACTGTTTAATCTTGTTGTTTAGATCGTTGATCACTGCGTTATCACCATCTGATGTTATTTCCATATTTTTCTGTCGATCCACAATTTGTTTGCACTGTGTGTATAGCAACTCGACATATGACCGGGTGAATGCGTCTCGTTCTTGACCTGAATGTGTGTTGGGTTGACAAAAATAATCCATAATAGGTGTAACATCTTGACCAGTTTCATACCAACCGATCAAATAATTTTTCAATCGATCCACATACTCGTTCAGATACGGTACACCACCTGGTCGATCGAATCTATGTATCCATTTGAGCCATGGATACATGATGCATTTGCCCCCGTTGTTGATAAATTTACGATGTATATATCCTTCTTCTCCACCAAACCCTCTAAACGCGGGATTGAAACCAGGCCAGGCTTGTTTGGTACAACTGAACAAACCTAGACCCATCAACTCCACGTTCCATGGCTCGGTACCGTTAGCTAGATCATGGTTTTTGCCCCATTTACCATACATGTTGTAGTCCCACACCGGTGTCATCTCAGTCGCGAATAGATCTCCATTCTCGTCATACAGTGGTCCTTGTATCAAATCGTTGCATTGTGGGTTGCTGTCATAATGGTCAATCAGTTTACGTAGCGCACCCGGGGCAATCATCACATGACTATCCACACACAGAACATATGGCGTGGTAGCAAATTGGAACACATAGTCCCGGCTGGCGGTACTGGCCCAGCTTACATTTTTTACATACAAACCGCAGTTACCATGACGGTTCTTGAGCTTGGCGATGAGCCGTTCACATGCTTGACCATGAGCGGAATCCGGGTTTCCGTCGATCACAACGAAACGTATCTCGTCACGGACTTCAGGGTGATACTGTAATATGCTGTTGATGGTAAACCAGACACCATCATAATCATTGTAACAGGACATGCCTATAGTTAGTTTCATACTAATAGTATATATTATATATACAGTAGAGGCAACGGTTTGTTGCTTATTTAACCGGCAGTTGTTGTGGTTGTGGTGGGTATACCGTTGTTGTATGTGGTGGTAGTACTGGTGGTGCTGGTGGTTGTACCAGTTGTGGTGGTGCTGGTTATGGTTGTGGTGGTGGTTGTACCAGTTGTGGTGGTGCTGGTCGTGGTTGTTGCAGTGGTGGTTGTGGTGGTAGTACTGGTTATGGTTGTTGTGGTGGTTGTGGTTGCGGTGTTGGTCGTAGTGGTTGTTGTGGTGGTTGTTGCGGTGTTAGTTGTGGTGGTTGTTGTGGTGGTTGTTGTGGTGGTTGTTGGGCAGCAACCGCCCAAGTTCAAGCGCATCTCTGTATCATCATCACCTAATTTAACATGATAAAACTCTGGAATATCTATAGTGTTCGTCGCACCATCTTTAAATATGAAACGGTAACAATTGCCCGGGTACAGTGTAGTAAAACCGGGGGCCCAGATAGAACCAAGACCTAGTGCGGCTAATTCTTCGAATTCCGCTTGGTCAAAAACTTTTTGGTTTTGATTGTTGGAGTTTACCCAGTATATTTTGAGCAAATGCGTACGTAACCCGTTACCGTCACTCCAT